>Ga0208435_100005_pt1 | contig 255215 bp, 228 predicted proteins | sample 24_taG_FD_184097 | JGI IMG/M metagenome (GOLD analysis project Ga0208435, IMG submission 184097) | Marine viral communities from Cariaco Basin, Caribbean Sea - 24_WHOI_OMZ (SPAdes) (version 2) | ecosystem: Environmental > Aquatic > Marine > Oceanic | place: Caribbean Sea: Cariaco Basin...
AAAAGCAAAAGAAGATGCAAAAGCAATTGCTGCTGATATGAAAAATCAAGCTGTTAAAGATGCTGTTGCAAAAGGTCAAATTCCTGAAGTTGTTGCATTAATTGCATATTTAAATTCTTTAAAATAATAAGGAGAAAATAAGATGAAATCTATGGTTATAGGTGGGATTATTCTTATCGTTGCTTTATTAGCAGGAACTTACTTTGCAGCAGGTGACGCTTTTATAGGTGATGACTATATCAACACAATCACAATGCTTGGGGCATTGGCAATTATTACAACTACAGTTTTTGTTGCTTTAAAATATCTAAATCAGATGAAAAGTGATAAGGCAACAGGAGAGTTGGCAGAGGAAAACTGGGATGGAATAGGGGAATATAAAAACCCAATTCCAACTGGTTGGGGACTTGCATTTATTGGTTCAATCATTTGGATGTTCTGGTACTTTACAATGGGTTATCCTATTACTGGATTCTCACAAATTGGTCAGTGGAATGAGGAAACTTTAGAATACAACAAGAAGTTTGAGTCTAAGTGGCAAAATCCATCACAAGAGACTTTAGAAGCAATGGGTATTTCTTTATATTTAGTTCAGTGTGCACCTTGTCACGGTGTTGATGCTGAGGGTATCAATGGAAAAGCTCATGATTTAACTAAAAGATTTACTAAAGAGCAAGTACTAGATGTTATCAATAATGGTGCTAATAACTTCAAAACTGCATACCCAGCAGGAATGCCAGCTGGTATGGCGTTTGGTGATGACGCAGTTGAAATTGCTAAATACGTTGCAGATGGATTCAAAGGTGAACAACCAGCTTCATATGGTGTATGTGCAGGATGTCACGGAGCAGATGGGGAAGGTATAACTTATGTTGGGCCAAACATTAGAGAGTACGATAATGCCTTAGTTGCAGCAGTACTTAAAGATGGTAAAAGAGGTAATATCGGTGTAATGCCTAATTTTGAGGGTAGATTAAATGAAACTCAAGAGAAAGCATTAGCTACTTACATTAGAAGTTTAGGAGAATAAGAATGGCAGGAAATACGCAAATGAATGAGACTGAAAGAGGTCTTTTTAAATTAAATGGTATTACTGGTATGTTTATTGCTTTGGTAATAATCATAGGAATTCTTGTTTGGCTAGTTACTGCTTCATTATTTGTTCAACAAAGAGAAGCTAATAACTATTATAAAATCAATCAAGATTTAAACGGCTTAACTTCTGGTAGTACTTTCTCTGAGTTTAAACAAAATAGTTCAGATGAACAAAGAGCTCACTATGAATTAGTTGGTTCTTCTAAATAAGGAAAAAATATGGAAAAAGTAATTGGAATATTATTAGTAGCATCAGCTTTAATGACGCTTTACTACAGCTTTTTTGAACCTGCAAGAATCTACGTAGGTTAATTCACTTTATAAAATAAGAAGAGTTTTCTCTTCTTATTTAAAACTACCACTAAATGGACACCAAATATAAATAGATTACAAATATAGTTGGAGAGTTCTCTTATATTTAAATCTATTTTATGTGTTTATTTTATAAATACAAAACGAACTTCTCTTTCTATCAAATCAAAAAGGGACATTATGGATAGAGAGTTATCTGCATTAGAAAAGTTAAAAGCATCAAGAAATCCTTTAAGAGTAATTGATGATATGTTTAAAGAAGCACAAGAAGGGGTGGCTTTAAGTGCTGATTCAATTAGTTTACTTAAGTGGTATGGTATGTATCCTCATGTAAACACTGACGGGCTAGAAGAAAAAAACTACTTTATGAAAAGAATCAAAATCATTGATGCAAAAATAAACCTAAAACAGTTAGAGGTTCTAGCAACTATAGGTGAAAAGTATGCAAAAGGATTAGTTGATTTTACAAATAGACAAAATGTACAATATCACTATATTGAAATCAAAGACATTCCTGCAATTTTTGAGTTATTAGACTCAGTTGGACTTACTTCAAAAATGGCATCAGGTGATGGACCAAGACCTATTATGACTTCACCAGTTGGTGGAATTGATCCAAAAGAGATAATAGATGCTTCTTATTTAGTAAAAGAGTTAGATTCATATTTTGATGAAAATGATGATAGATTCTGTAACTTCCCTAGAAAATACAAAGTTGGTATTTCAGGATGTGGAAGACACACAGCAGCACATGAGATTCAAGATGTTGCATTTACAGCATTTAAAACTGATGATGGTGAAGTTTTATTTGATTTAACACTTGGTGGTGGTTTATCAAAATCAAAACAAATCGCATATAGAGCAAACAGATATGTAAAATCAGAACAAGTAAGAGAAGTTGCTGTTGTTTGTGCTGAGATTTTCAGAGATAATGGAAACAGACACAACAGAAACAAAGCTAGAGTTAGACACCTAGTAAATGAATGGGGATTAGAAAAGTTTGTAGCTGAGATTGAGACAAGACTTGGATATGAACTTCAAGAAGGTTTAATAGAACCAGAAATCACACCATTTGAAGATAGAACTCATTTTGGTATTCACAAAGCAAAACAAGAAGGAGAATCTTTCATAGGATTTGCTACAAACTCTGGTAGAGTTGCTGGTGAGGATTTAAGAGCTATTAGTAATATTTGTGAGAAATATGAAGTAGGTGGAGTAGCACTAACTTCTACTCAAAACTTTATCATTTATGGTATTAAAGATGAAGTAGTTCAAAATCTTGCTGATGAAATAGATGCTTTAGGTTATCCATATGAACCAAGTCCTTTTAGAGCAAGACTTCAATCATGTACAGGAAGAGAGTTCTGTAAGTTTGGTATAACTGAAACTAAAGAGTATGCAAAAAAAGTAGTAGAGCAACTAGAAGCGAAACATCCTAATTTCAAAGAGAATATAACTATGGCCATTTCAGGTTGTGGAAATGCCTGTTCTCACCCTCAAATCTCTGATATTGGATTTGTTGGTACAAAAATCAGAGATGAAAACAAAAATAGAGTAGATGGATATGATGTTATTTTAGGTGGTCATCTTCATGGCTCAACTCAAAGTAGAATTGCCCATAAAAGTGGTAGAAAAGTAGAAGCAAGTAAACTTGTAGATTTTATGGGAGAACTAATAGCTTCATATGAAAGTGATAGTTTAGGACAAAGTACATTTAAAGAGTTTTTGAATGTAGTAGAGTTTGAAAAATAAGAAGAGTTTTCTCTTCTTATTTAGATAATATTTGATAAAATTTAGTATGAACATTTTAAATAAATACTCAAAAAATAAAACTATTTTTTTATATATCTTTTTAGCTTTTTTATTTCTATGTTTAGTTGCTTTATTTGCACTAAATATTGATAGTTTTAAAAGCCAGTTTTTCTTTTCAAATACAGCTATTATTTGCTGATTTTTTTATAATCTATCTTTTTATCATCCATATTTACATGCACAAGTGCAGCAATAGTAGATAAAATTACACAAGAGTACCAAATCACATCATAAGAACCAACCGCTTCATAGATAATACCACTAAGCCATGCTCCTACAAAACTTCCAACTTGGTGAGATAAAAACACTATTCCATATAAAGTTGCTAAAGCTTTTACTCCAAAAATCTGTGCTACAAGTCCAGATGTTAATGGAACAGTTGCTAACCATACAAATCCAATAGCTCCACCAAAAAGTATAGCAGTAAGTGGCGATAAAGGAAGCATAATCATAAGGGCAAATATCACACCTCTAGAAGCATACAGAATAATAAGAAGTAGTCTTTTATCATACTTGTCTCCTAGTTTTCCAAATATAAATGAACCAAAAATATTAAGAAGACCAATAAGTGAAAAAGCAAGAGTAGCAACCCCTGAAGTTAATCCACTATCCATAAGATAAGTAGGGAAGTGAGTCATGATAAAGGCAACATGAAAACCACATACAAAAAAACCTATGTTTAATCTCCAGTATCCTTGATGTGTTTTTGAACAGTGTAGGGCTTTTGAGATTGATTCTTCTTCATCTACATTTGTATTAACTGTTCTTGATTCATCACTATGCATAAAGAAACCAAAAATAGCAATAGCAAGGGAGAAAAGACATAAAAAATAAAATGTAGTATTTAACTCAAAATGAGAAAGTAAGCCATCTGTTATAGGAATAAACACAAACATACCAAAAGAACCAGCAGCAGTTGCTATACCAAAAACTGTACTTCTTTTTGCAGGATCAACTACCTTTGCAATAGCTCCTAAAACTACCACATAAGTTGAAGCACTAAGGGCAAGACCAACTAAAAAACCAAGACTTAAATGAAGCCCAAAGCTTGTACTAATTGTTGTTATTAGATAGAGTCCAAGGGTATATAATAATCCACCAATTACTAAGACTTTATTATTTCCATATCTATCACTTAAATATCCCACAAAAGGTTGAGCAAGTCCAAAAAGAAGATGTTGAATAGCTAAAGCCAAACCAAAATCAGCTCTAGTAATATCGAAGTTTATTGTAAAAGATGGAATAAACATACCAAAACTTTGCCTAAGTCCCATGGCAATTATAAGTATGATAATTCCTAATATAATAATCATATTTCTATGTTGTGTTTGTGTCATTAAATCTCTTTAAATAATTTTTGTAATGCTATCTAAAATATTATTATTTGTAAAATATCTTTTGGTTATGAAGTGTATCATGAAGTGTTATTTGACATTTTTGTCTTATAGTGATACTATTCGCGAAATTATAATAATTATTAGGAAGAAGAATAAAAATGAAAAACTTTTTTAGATCAAAAGAGGCCTTACTTTATGTAATGGCTTTATCTATGACATTTTCATTTTCAGCATGGATGAGTTTACTTAATAACTTTGTTATTGAAGCTGCATCTTTTGATGGAAGTCAGATAGGAATACTTCAAAGTCTTAGAGAAATCCCTGGATTTTTGGCATTTACTGTTGTATTAGTATTGATTTTTGTATGTCAGCAAAGATTAGCATATATGTCTATTATGGCATTGGGTCTTGGGGTTTTATTAACTGGATATTTCCCTAGTGCAATTGGACTTTATACTACTACAGTTATTATGTCTATTGGATTTCACTATTTAGAGACTCTAAATCAATCCCTATCTCTTCAATGGCTTAGTAAAGAAAAAGCCCCAATAATTCTAGGGAAGATTACAGCTGCAAAATCAGCAACATCTTTAGTAGTATTTGTACTTATTTATTTGATGATGAAGTATTATTCTGTTGAGTATAAGTATGTATATCTGTTTTTTGGTGGTATTACTTTTGTTGTTGGTATTTTAGCTTGGTTTATGTTTGAACACTTCAAAGAAGAAGTAGCTCAAGAGAAAAAAGTAAAACTAAAAAAAGAGTATTGGCTATTTTATGTATTGACGTTCTTTGCAGGAGCAAGAAGACAGATATTTATCGTATTTGCAGGGTTCTTACTGGTTGAGAAGTTTGGAGTTGATGTACATAATATGGTGGCATTACTATTTGTAAATTCTATTTTAAATATGTATTTAGCTCCAAAGATAGGTAGGTTTATCGCAAGGTTTGGTGAGTCGATTACTCTAAAAGTTGAGTATATTGGATTGATGTTGGTATTTGTATCTTATGCTTTTGTTGAGAACTTATACTTTGCATATTTCTTATTTGTTTTAGATCACTTACTATTTTCTATGGCTATTGCACTTAAGACATATTTTCAAAAGATTGCGGACCCAAAAGATATTGCAAGTGCAAGTGCTGTGTCATTTACTATAAATCACATAGCCGCAGTATTTTTACCTGCAGTTCTTGGAGTAGTTTGGTTATATTCAAACTCTTTAGTATTTATAATTGGTGCAAGTGTTGCATTGATGTCATTTGCTTTATCATTCCTAATCCCAAAACATCCTCAAATGGGTATGGAAACAACTCTAAAACAAAAAAAGCAAGATTCGGATTGTTAAAATGTGGCTCATAAATATATACTTCAAATAAAAAGGTATATTTATGAGTTTTAACAACTGGCTACTTTTAATCACTCTATCAATTGTTTGGGGTGGTTCATTTTATTTTGTAGAAAAGGCATTGTTCTATTTCTCTTTTGAACAGATTGTTTTTTTTAGGGTATTTTTTGCTTCATTATTTATACTTTTAGTTCTTTTTATAAAAAAAATCAAAATCATATTTGATATAAAACTTTGGCTTATGTTTTTAGTGATGGGATTACTAAACAATGTGATTCCATTTTTAGGTATCACTTATGCCCAAGAGACAATCACTGCTTCTTTAGCTTCACTGTTTAATGCAACTACTCCAATATTTACAGCACTTCTTGCTCATCTTTTAACAAAGGATGAAAAAATATCAAAGATAAAAATAGCAGGTATTCTAGTAGGTTTTGTAGGTATGATAATACTTTTACTTCCTAAAGGATTTGGAAACTTTGAATTTGCAGGAGTTTTTGCAATCCTTGCAGCTATTTCCTATGCAATTGCAGGTATTTTTGGAAAAAGACTAAAAGAGTATAATCCAATATTTAATGTATTTGGGATGTTAAGTGCTAGTTCATTAGTGATGTATTTACTATTTTTCTCTTCTATAAATAGCGTAGAAGTAAACTCTTTTTATGAGTTCAAAGATTTGATTTTATTAGCTGTTGTTTCTACTTCAATTGCATATATTATCTACTTTAGATTGCTTTTTAGTGTTGGTGCTGTAAAATTATTGTTAGTTACATATTTGATTCCTATTAGTGCTTCAATACTTGGTATATTCCTTTTGGATGAAGAGTTTACTATTAGTATGCTAGTTGGTGCAGGTATTATTTTTGTTTCATTATGGTTAATTAATAAAAGATAAGAAAATGAATAAATTAGAAGATAAAAGTAAATATTACGAAGATATAAAAAAAGCTATTGAGTATTTTGATGATAACTTTTCATATCAACCAAAGCTAGATGATGTGGCTTCACATGTGGGTATGAGTAAACATCACTTCTCCCGAATTTTCAAAGAGTATGTTGGTGTAACACCCATGCAGTTTTTACAAGCTACTACTTTTTCCCATGCTAAGCAGAAGCTTTTAGATTCAAAATCCTTACTTGACACATCCGTAGATTTAGGGCTTTCAAGTTCTAGTAGATTGCATGAGTTGTTTGTAAACTTCATAGGTGTAACTCCAAATGAGTATAAAAAAATGGGTGAAAATCTTGAAATAACTTATGGTTTTGCTTTTTGTCCATTTGGTAAAACTATGGTAGCAAGTACAAAAAAAGGTATTTGTGCTTTGGAGTTTTTCGATGAAAATAGCGATGAAGTTTTTTCAAGACTTCAAAATACTTGGGGAAATGCAAAACTTATTCAAGATGATAAACAAGCCCAAGAGATATTAAATAAGATTTTCATAGAAAAAGAAAAAATGAATCTTTTTGTAAAAGGAACAAACTTTCAGATAAACGTATGGAGAGCTATTTTAAATATTAAAAGTGGTGAAGTATCAACTTATTCAGATGTAGCGCAACTTATAGGTAAACCAAAAGCAGTAAGAGCAGTCGCCACTGCAATTGGCTCAAACCATGTTGGTTTTCTTATCCCTTGCCATAGGGTGATTTCTAAAAGTGCCGCTATGGGTGGATATAGATGGGGAATAAATAGGAAAAAAGTTCTTTTAGCTTATGAAGAACAGCTAAAAGATATCTAATCTTTTATCCTACTTTTATACACCTCATACTTAAGTTTGCCGATACTATCTCTTCATAGAAATGTTCTACTTTATCCTCTTTGTTTGTCATTCCTGCTGTATAAAGTAGTGGAATATAGTGATCATCAAATGGATGTGAGATATTAAACAGTGGATGATAGGTAGCATTTACTATGTTTATAAACTCTTTTTTTGTAAATGAATCTTTTACAAACTTATCAAAAGCTACTGCCCAAGTATCACTGTTTTTAGAGTTTCTATTTGTAAGTCTTAGGTTGTGAGTTACACTACCACTTCCTATGATTAAAACTCCATGTTCTCTAAGTTTTCCTAACAGTTTTGCAAACTCAAAGTGTTGCATATATGAGAAGTTACTGTTTATAGAGATTTGAAATGTTGGAATATCTGCATCTGGATACATATGTTTTAAAACACTCCATGCTCCATGATCTAATCCTCTATCTTCAAGCTTTGAGCCTTTTACTAGTTTTGATACTTCATCTGCTAGTTTTGGATTACCTTCTGGTTCATAGTGAATATCATATAAGGCATCAGGAAAACCATAGAAATCATAGATAGTATCTTGGTCTTGTGAGTTTGAAATCAATGTTTGTTTTTCATACCAGTGTGCTGATATAACAATAATTGCTTTTGGTTTATCAAATGTTTTTGTAATATTGCTAAGACTTCTTGTAAAGGCATTGTCTCTTATTATATTCATTGGGCTTCCATGTCCAATAAAAAGTGCAGGCATTGGATTTTTCTCTTTTGAGATTGTATTTGCATAAAAAGGGCTTGCTAATAAAAGTGCTGACAGTTTTAAAAACTCTTTTCTTGTCATAATATTTCCTATGTTATTTATCTAGTTATATACTATAGAAAAAAAGAGGGAAATTTGTGGTTAATCAAACAAAGTAGTTTAATACTAAGATTATAAACAGTACTGAAAGTAATGTTTGTACTGTAATAATCGAAGACATTAAGCTTACATCACCACCAAGTTGCCTAGCTAAAATAAAAGATGAAGGAGCTGTTGGAAGTACTGCAAAGATTACAAGTATTGAAACCATTAGTTCATTTAATCCAAATAATTTTGCTATAAAAAACATAATTATTGGAGTGATTACTAGTTTTGCAAAGTTTGCATTGAATATCTCACTTTTTGATGATTTTATCTCTTTTATTACAAGACCAAAACCAACTGATAAAAGTCCCAGGGGTAGGGCAGCAGAACTTAAAATAGCTAGTATTTTATTTGCAACTATTGGTAGATCTATTCCTACGAAGTTTATCATCCCACCTATAAAACAAGCTACAATTAGAGGATTTGTAACTATGGATTTTAATAAATATATAAATGTTAGTCTACTTTCACTCACATAAAGTGCAAAGGTAGAGATACAAAGTACGTTTATAAATGGAATAACAAACATCATCAAAATAGCTGCTAAAACCAAACCTTCATCCCCATATATAGAATCAGCCAAAGCTAAAAACACATAAGTGTTAAATCTAATACCACCTTGAACTATAGAGGTAAAAGCATCGCCTTTGAAATTGAAAAGTTTATTTGTAGCCATTAGTATAAAAAGTACAAAAGTGATAGTAAGTAGGGCAGTTGATACAAAGTTTACGCTATTTACTCCTTCCAAAGAAGCAGTTGAAAGTTTATAAATCAAAAGAGAAGGCATTAAAATATAGTAAGTTAATTTATCAGCTTGAGGCCAGAACTCTTTTGATGGAAATTTGATTTTTTTTAAGAAGTAGCCAATCATTATTAGCGAGAAGATTGGGATTAGTGCTGTAAAAATGTGAACCATTGGCTACTCCTTAATAGTAGTTTATAAAAAGTTTCAATATAATTTATATTAATGAAACAATTTTGAAACTTTAAATTGTAGATAAAAATATTTTAGGAAAAGATTAAATGCTTTTAAAAAATGATAAAAAATATACTCTTTCTGATATTCAAAAGCTTTTTTCACAAATACCTGTAATATTTATTATGCTTCTTGCAACTTTACTTATAGTTATCTCATATTTTATTTTAGAATCAAAAGAGAACCGAAAAACTGACCTTTTAAAACAAAAAGCCTCTTTAAACTATGAGTTTGAGAAAAAAGAGCAAATCAGTGACTTTAAAGTCAGAGTAAAAGAGCAGTTAAAAGAGGGCTTTTTAGAAGAAGAAATTTTATTAAAAAAAGTTACTTATAAAGCTATTGGTTATTTGGAGTCAAACTCTTTATCAAAGTTTGGTTTACTTACTGATTATCTACAAAAGATTGAAAAACAAAATAATATAGAACTAGTAGTATTTACAAAAGATAATCTAAATATTTTATATGGAAAAGAATCAATCACCTATCTTCAAAAACTGATATTTAACTCAAATAAAATAAGCCATGAAAATATCACTTTACAATATATCTATTCTCAAGGTCAAAACAATCTTCAGTACTGGAAAGATGACCTAAAAAGAACAGTAAGACTAAGCTTTTTTGATAAGGTAAATATCAATGGTTATGACTATTTTATAGGTTCATTTTCTACTATTAACTCTATCAAAGAGATTACAAGAAATTCAATCATAGACACTATCTCAAATGAAAACTATAATATTTGGTTTTATGATGTAATTTCACAAGATACTTACAATTTTGAAAACAAAAAAGAGTTTGCAAAATCAAATGAACTTCTAAAAACAAAAAATGAAAATATCTCATATGAAATTTTAGACCACTATTTTAATGACTATGAATACAATGAAAAGTTCAAGAACTATACGTACTTCTATGATAAATACAACTTTCTAATCTCAACTTTTTATGACAAAAATGAAATAGAATCAGAAATACAACACAAAGTAGTGCAAATCCAAAGGGAGTATAGAAATCTATTTTTCCAAATATTTATTTTGATTGTTGTTATAACTACTGTATTGATTTTGTTTACATACATTTTCTCGAATTTTATCAAAAATATTTTTACTGAATACAACGATGAGTTAGAAGGTAAAACCTTATCATTAGAGCATTGGAAGAAAAGATTTGAGCTTGCTATTATCGCATCGAACGATGGATTGTGGGATATTGACTTTGAAACAAAAAAGATCTATTTCTCTGATAAGTGGCTTGAAATGTTTGGTTATAAAAAAGAGGAAGTTCAGACATTCTCAGATTGGTTTGAACTAATTCACAATGAAGATAAGAAAAACGTAGAAAAACTCTTTGATAAGATCTTTGCAAAAGTTGATGATACTTTTATTTGTGAGTATAGACTAAAAACTAAAAATGAAGGCTTCAAGTGGGTTCTAGCAAGAGGAAAAGCCTTCACAAATGATAGGGGTGAACTAGATAGAATGCTTATGATGTCAATGGATATTGACAAAAATAAAAGAATGAAAAAAGAGCTTTTAGATGTAGAGTATCTAGTAGAAGATGGAAAAATCGTAATTTTTAAACTAAGAAATGATGAGGATTTATCAGTTCAATATATCTCAAATAGTATTAAATCTTTTGGTTTTACAAAAAAAGATTTTGAGTCAAAAGAGATGAACTTTATGAGTTTAGTTCACAAAGATGATATAAACAAAGTACAAGTAGCAATAAACGCAGCACTTAAAAACGACCTAGCAAACTTCACAGTAGTATGTAGGGTAATAAATGCAGCAAATGAAACAAGATGGATTTCAAGTAGGGTTATTCTAATCAAAAATCACTCAGGGGAAGTTTCTCACTTCTATGGATATATCAATGACATTACAAAAATCAAACTAAGTGAAGAAGAGTTAAAACTAAAAGTAGAAGATGAAGTAAAGAAAAACAGAGACAAAGATAGAATCCTAATCCAACAAAGCAAACTAGCGGCCATGGGTGAAATGCTAGGAAACATAGCCCACCAGTGGAGACAACCACTAAACAATGTATCTTTAATCATGCAGTTTTTAAGGGATAACTACAAAAATGAAGCAGTAAGTGAAGCTCAACTAGATAAGTTTATGAACAAAGCAAATAAACATATAGAGTATATGAGTGAAACTATAGATGATTTTAGAAATTTCTATAAACCATCAAAAACTCAAAATGAATTCTCCATAAAAGAGTCAATCGACACTCTTTTATATATGATAAAAAACCAGTATGAAAGTGATGGCATAAACATTGAGTTTGAGTGTGAAGATACTATCCTCACAAACTATGAAAATGAACTAAAACAAGCCTTGTTAAATATCCTAAACAATGCTAAAGATGCACTTCTTATCAAAAAACAAAAACAAAGTTTTGATGCAAGAATCAAAATATCAGTAAAAAAAGTGCAAAACAGCCTAAAAATAGAGATTTCTAATAATGGTGATAATATTAAAGATGATATAATAGACAGAATTTTTGAACCGTACTTTACTACAAAGTTTGAGACGCAAGGTACGGGAATAGGGCTTTATATGACGAAGTCGATTATTGAAACAAATATGAAAGGAAAGATAGAAGTTCTAAATATAGAAGATGGTGTGAAGTTCACTATTTCTTTAAGTATTTAACTTCTTATATAAATATGAGTGAAGTAATAACAAGAGTTTTATTAGTAGAAGATGAAGAAGATGCAAGAGAGATACTAAGTTTCTATCTTGATACTATTTTTGATGAAGTACAGATTGCTTGTGATGGGCAAGAAGGGCTTGATGTATATAAAAAGTACCATGAAGAAAACAAAACATTTGATTTAGTTCTAACAGATATAAAAATGCCAAACAAAGATGGTCTTACAATGGTAGATGATATCACAGCACTAAATGAAGACCAAAAGTTCATCATAGTATCAGCATATAAAGATGAAGAATATCTATTTAGATCAATAGGACTAAATGTAATCTCATACTTCGTAAAACCCCTAGAAGTAAAAACAGTAATGGAAATGCTAAAAAAAGTAAAAACAAAAGTTCTAGAAGACAAATCATCAAAACAAGAAGTTTTAGATGAGGTAATAAACCTAAACAAAACTTACTCATTCAATACAAAAACAAACCTACTATACAAAGGTGATGAACTAATCAACCTATCAAAAAAAGAAGTCCTACTTATCCAAGCCCTAATCACAAATATAAAAGAGATAAAAACAAAAGAGTTTCTAAAAGAATTCATCTGGGATGATTCAAATACCTCAGATGCCACAATGCGTACAGTTATCAAAAGAGTAAAAGATAAAGTATCGGATGATGATTTTATTGTTTCTAAGAAGGGGCTTGGGTATATAATTGAATAGTTTATTATATTAATAGAAATATATGATATATTTAAAACTATATTAAAATATTTAAAGGGATTAAAAGTGAGTCAAAAAAATAATTATGGTCTTAGTCGAGTTATCCCCTCAAATGTAAAAAGAGAAGTAAGACAACGTTGTAAATTTGGTTGTGTAATTTGTGGGTTTCCAATTTATGATTATGAGCATTTTAATCCTGAGTTTAAAGATTTAAAAGATGAACATAAATCCGAAGGTATAACTTTACTTTGTCCAAATTGTCATAGACAAAAAACGAATAGTGAAATACCAATAGAAGATATTATCAACTATAATAAAAATCCTTATTGTGCTAACAATAAATATATAAAGGGAAAGTTTAATTTCAAAAAAGATGAAAGCCTGATAATTAAATTTGCAGGTTCTACTTATTCTAATCTTGACTCAGTAATTAATATAGGAAGTACTTCAGTTTTATCTATTTGCAAATCTGAAAATAAATATGAACCATTTCTTTTATCTGGGTCATTTTATGATACATCAGGGAAAATGACATTGATTATAAATAGAAATAATTGGGTATCTAATATTAATCAATGGGACATTGAAAAAGTGGGTTCGGGAATAAAAATTAGAGAATCAAAGTCAAAAGTAGTTTTAGATATAAAAATAAATCATAACAAAGAAGTAGTAATTAACAGAATACAAATGCAATATAAAAAAGTTTTTTTAGATGGAAATAAAGATTCTTTAAAAATATTTAGTGAAGGAAAAATGTTAATGGAGATTTCTAATTGTCAAATGTCTAGTGCTAGAGTAGGTATACAAATTGGTAATGAACATGAAAATAAAGACTTTGTTAATAAAACAACGAATTTTAATATTGATAATTAAAAAGTTTTTATTATCCAATGAATCTCCACTAGAAGTGGAGTTTTTTATTTAAACTGCAAAATTGCCGCAATAATCAAAAATCCAACACCCATTACAATTAATTGCATTGACTTTTCTTTTTTTAGTATTGCTTCATCTACTTCAAATACTGCTACTGATTTTAAAGCCCCATTTTCTTCATACTTTAAAAACTTATAACCTTTCTTTTCAAATTTGGCTTTTGTTTTTTCTAGTTCTTTTTCTCTTTGCTCTTTTGAGAAACCACCAATTACTATATTTTTTGTTGCCACGATTACCTCTTGTATTCTGTCTATTAAAAATTTTGTGTATTATAGCACTATTAAGACTAAAAGTTTTAAATATACTTTTCTTATATTTTTGATAAAAAAGCATAAAATAAGATATTAGAGTATATAAATAGAAGCTGTTTTATAGACAAAAGTTTCAAAAATAGTGAATTGTTTCAAAACTTAATAGAACTAAAAGCCCTAAAATACATACTTTTTACATAAATTTATAAATTTGAAACAATTTTGAAACAATTTGGTTTCAAAATGTGTTATACTTCTTCTAGAACAATTTCAAAGGAGAGATAACATGTCAAAATTGTCAATTTTCAAAAAACTATTTGTTACATCAGCAATCGCAGCTACAATGATTACTGGTGCAAATGCAGCAAAAAAAGAGACTAAATATGTGATTGCAACAGCAAGTACAGGTGGTACTTATTACCCAGTTGGTGTTGGTATTGCAACTATTGCATCTTTAAAATTAGCAAAGAAAAACAAACTTACTTTCTCAGCTATTACATCTGCAGGTTCAGGTGAAAATGTAGATATGCTTCAAAAAGGTGAAGTAAACTTCGCTATTTTACAAGGACTTTTTGGTTCTATGGCATGGCAAGGAAAAGCTAAGTACGAAGGTCAACCAAAGAAAAACTTAAGATCTATTTCTATGTTATGGCAAAACGTTGAGCAGTTTACTGTAAGAAAAGATTATGCAAAAACTGGAAATATCAATGACTTAACTAACCTTTATGGTGAGAAATTCTCAATTGGTGGAAGATCTTCTGGTTCTAGAGTTTCAGCTGAGACTATCATGAGTTCATTAGATATTGATTTTAATAAAATGAACATCCAATACTTAGGATACACTCCATCTTCAACAGCACTTCAAGATGGAAAAATAGATGGTATGAACACTCCATCAGGACCTCCAACATCAGCAGTTACAAACGCATTTGCTTCTATTGGAAATGACAAAATCAGAGTTTTAGATTTCAATGAAAAAGATTTAAAGAAAATCAACGATAACTATCCAGTATGGACTCCGTTTACTATTAAAGCCAAAACATACCCAGGACAAGACAAAGATATTAACACTATCGCACAACCAAACTTATTAGTTGTTACAAAAGATACTCCAGAAGAGACTGTATATCTTTTAACTAAAACAATTTATGAAAACCTACCATTTTTAAATACTGTTCATAAAGCTACAAAAGCAATGGCTATTGACAAAGCAATCGCTGGTCTTCCTATGCCTTTACACCCAGGTGCAGCAAGATTCTATAAAGAGCAAGGTATCAACATCCCTGCAACTTTAATCGCAAACTAATCAAGTCACTTTTAGTGACTAAAAGATACTGACATACCAAAAGAAGTTTTCTTCTTTTGGTGTATGAATTATATAAGTAATTACAAATTGTTTATCTAGTTTATATATTTTTAGGAAAAGAAAGATGATAAAAATAAAATACTTCAAAGAAATCACTTTTATCTACGCAATATTTATATCCCTTTTTCACTTTGGTATAAATGTTTGGGGTGGATTAAGTGACTTATGGTTCAACTCCGCGCACTTCGCACTTTTAGCTTCACTTGGATTTTTAACTTACGAAGCAAGTAAAAATGAAAATGAAGTTTCAATAGTAAATATAATCTTCGCAATTGGTGCTTTAGGTACTTTCTTCTATATGATGTTTTTTGAAGAGAGTTTATATGCCGTTGCAAATGGTCAAATGAGAACAAGTGACTTAATCGTTTCAGGACTTACTATAGTTTTAGCTATTGAGATGGTTAGAAAATCTACTGGTTATGTAATTCCTGGGATTATCGTATTTTGTATTGCATACTTACTATTTTTAGGACAACATTTTGAGGGTGTATTTGCTTTTGCTGGTATGAGTCCTGAGAGATTCTTATATAGAATGTTCTATACAAATGAAGGTTTATTTGGACCAATTGCAACTATCTCTTCAACATATGTATTTATGTTTATTCTGTTTGCTGCATTTTTACTAAAATCAGGAGCAGGGGACTTTATCGTAGATGTGGCAAATGCAGTTGCTGGTAAATATACTGGTGGTACTGGTCATGTTGCAGTTATTTCATCTGCTATGATGGGAACTATTTCTGGTTCAGCTGTTGCAAATACAGTATCAACTGGATCTATTACAATTCCTATGATGCAAAAAGCAGGGTTCAAGTCAAAGTTCGCTGCAGCAGTTGAAGCAGCAGCAAGTACAGGTGGACAAATCATGCCTCCAATTATGGGTGCTGGTGCATTTATCATGGCACAGATGACTCATATTCCATTTGTTACTATTATTTCTGTATCGATTTTACCTGCTATTTTATACTTTGCTTCTATTGCATTTTATATCAATATTCATGCAAAAGAAAACAATGTAAGAGGGGAAAGAAGTGATGTAAAAATCCTACCTATTTTAAGAGAAGGTTTCCACTTTATTATTCCACTTTCAACTTTAGTTGGATTATTGATTTATGGTTTTACACCTACTTATTCAGCAGGTATTGCAATCGTTGCTATTGTTTTATCTTCGTACCTTACAAAAAATAAAAGAATGGGTATCAAAGAGATTTTAGGAGCTTTAGCACTTGGTTCTCAAAATATGATTGTAACTGGTGTTTTACTTATTGCTGTAGGTATTATTGTAGGTATTATTAATATCTCTGGTATTGGTATTACATTCTCTCAGTTGATTATGGAATGGTCTGGTAACTCATTATTAATCGCAATTGTTTTAGTTGCAATCGCGTCGTTAATCTTAGGTATGGGATTACCAGTAACTGCATCTTATGTTGTATTATCTGTACTTTCTGCTCCAGCACTTGTTGGTCTTATGTTAAGTCCAGAGATGGCAGCACTTGTAAACGCAGGTATTCAAATCCCTGAAGTTACTATGTATCTTCTATCAGCGCACTTGATAATCTTCTGGTTATCACAAGATTCTAACCTAACTCCGCCTGTGTGTCTAGCAGCGTTTGCAGCAGCAGCTATTGCAAAAACACCACCAATGGCAACTGGTATGACTTCTTGGAAAGTTGGTAAGGGTATGTATATTATTCCATTACTGTTTGCTTTTACTCCACTTATTAATGGTACTTGGTTTGAAAGATTCGAGGTATTTGGATTTGCACTTATTGGTATCATGGCATTCTCTATTGTGATGGAAGGATTCTGGGATAAAAAGATGAGTATTTTAGAAAGAGTAGTATTTGCAGTTGCTGCAGTACTTTTACTTACTCCTGATAGTGTATTTGGAATGGAAAGTTACTTAGGTGTGATTCAAAATACACATATCTTAGGATTTGGAATCTTTACAGTATCTATGATAATGCACAAAGTTTTATCAAGAGAGGAGAGAGCATATGCAAGAGCTAATTAGTACACTTGAAGATTGTGGATACAAAGTTCACAGTGCAAAAAATAAAAATGAAGCATTTGAAATCTCAAAGACTTACATAACAGAGGGTATCTCTGTAGGTCTTGGAGGTTCTACTTCTGTTGGACAGATTGGATTACTTGATTTTTTAGTGAACAATGAAGAAATCACTTTATACAACCAGTATGAAAAAGGTATTTCTATGGAAGAAAATACCAATAGAAGAAGACTTGGAATGCTTACAGATGTATATGTTACAGGAACAAATGCTCTAACAAAAGATGGAAAACTTGTAAATGCTGATGGTAGCGGAAACAGAGTTGCTGCTATGATTTTTGGACCTAAGAAGGTTTTAGTAATTGTAGGAAAAAATAAGATTGTAAACTCTGTAGAAGAGGGGTTTGATAGGGTTATGAATGTTGCGGCAGTAAAAAATATCGATAGAATGAACTCAAAAGCTATTGAGATGGGCAAAGAGCCAAGACATAACAAAAACAATATTGCAAATAAGTTTTCTTATATAAAAGCAGACGAGAAAGATAGAATAGTATTAATATTAGTAGATGAAGAGTTAGGATTTTAAGATGTATGATTATTTGATAATTGGGGCTGGAATAATCGGTCTAAATATTGCTAAGAATTTAAAAGAGAGATTTCCTCAAAGTAAAATCTTAGTAATTGAAAAAGAGGATGAAGTAGGGTTTCATAGTTCAGGGCGAAACTCAGGGGTATTACACGCAGGATTTTATTACACTGCAAACTCACTAAAAGCGAAGTTTACAAAAGAAGGTAATGCAGCTTTAAAAGAGTTTGTTAAAAGTAGAGGTTTACAAATCAATGAGTGTCAAAAAGTCGTAGTTGCGACAAATGACGAAGAAGTTGAGGGATTAAAAGAGCTTAAAAGAAGAGGTGAGGTAAATGGTGTTGAACTTCATTGGTTAAATGAAGAAGAGTTAAGTGAGCTTTATCCAAATATCAAAACTCATAAAAAAGCACTTTTATGTCCAAGTACTGCTACTGTAAACCCAAAAGAAGTAACAAAAGAGTTTGCAAAAGTAGTTCAAGAAATGGGTGTTGAGCTTCTACTTGATTGTAAATACATCTCATCAAATAGCAATGTAGTTTCAACATCAGATGGAGATTTTCCTGCTAAAAAAGTGATAAATTGTGCAGGTTTATATGCTGACAATATTGCTAGAGATTTTGGATTTTCAAAGGATTATGTGATTATTCCATTTAAAGGAATTTATCTAAAAGATAAGAAAAATGACTCAAACTTAGAGACGAATATCTATCCTGTTCCAAATTTAGCAAATCCATTTTTAGGAGTTCACTATACTCTTACTGTAGATAATGAATCAAAGATTGGACCAACAGCTATTCCAGCATTTTGGAGAGAGAACTATAAAGGTTTTGATAACTTCTCTTTAAAAGAGTTTGTTCAGATTTTATATTATGAAGCGAAGCTGTTTATCACAAATGCCTTTGGGTTTAGATCTTTGGCATTTACTGAGATAAGAAAATATTCTCTTTCTCATTTAAAAGGTCTTGCACAAGCTTTAACAAATAAAAAAATGGATCATAAAGGTTTTGATTCTTGGTCAACTCCGGGTATTCGTGCACAATTATTAAACAAAAAGACATTAGAATTGGTTCAAGATTTCGTTGTGGAATCTGATGAAAACTCAGTACATGTTTTAAATGCAGTAAGTCCTGCATTTACATCTTCGATACCTTTCGCGAACTGGGTAGTTGAAGAGCACGTATTAAAGAACAAAGAGTAAATAAATCTCTAAGGGAATTGAAGTGTAACTTTTGTTCCTTTAGAAAGTTTACTCTCTATTTGAATATCTATATCTAAAACTTCACATAACTGTTTTACAATACTAAGACCAATACCTAAACCATTTTCATTCTCTTTGTAGTATCTATCAAATACTTTTTTTACATCTTTAATACCAACACCTGTATCTTGGATTATTAGTTTTTGATTTTCACAAGTTATAAAAACTTCACCATTTTTTTTGTTGTATTTACAAGCATTTGTAAGAATATTGTCAATAATTCTATCCACACCATTTTGATTGCTGTTAATAGTCGCGCTTTTTGTGTTGCTTTTGATAGTAACTTTTGGATAAAGCTTGTTTAATACTATGATTTTTTCATTTATCAAATCTTCTAGATTTACTTTTTCATCTTTTGTGATTTGGTTTGGATTTATAAACTCTAAGTTTTTATATAAAGATGAGATTGTTTTTGCGCTAAGTTCTATTCTTTCAATCTCAGGGAAATCTCCATGTCTTTTAAGCAATCTTGTATTTAGCAAAATAGAAGTTGCAGGGGTATTTAAATCATGGATTAAATCTTTTAAGAAGTTTTCCAAAAGATTCAATGCCTCTTTCATAGGGCGCATAGAATAAACAGCAAATAGAGCTGATAATATAAATAAAACAACAAGTGCTACAAAGGCAAACTTGTATATTTCAAATAAAAACTCTTCATATACTTTTTGATATTTCTTTTTTTCGTAGATTACTTTTAGCAGATATAGTGCCTTTGTAGGTGGTTGAAAATATGCACACAATCCTTCTTTACAATGATAGATTTTGAAGGTTTGTTTATCGTTTTTATTTTCAACTATATCTAGTGAAAACTTATCACCTTTAAAATCAAAAGTATAATCTTTCATTTGATAAAGGATATTTTCTTCTATATATTTGATTCTATCTTGGTGATACATAAAAATCACAATAGCAGCAAAACTAACTAATGGAATAAAAAATAAAAAAAACGAAGTTAAAAAAGATTTTTTTTCATATCTCTTCAAGTTTGTATCCTATACCTTTTGTATTTGTGATATTTAAATCAAGCATCTTTTTTAGTTTGCTTATTAGAACCCTAAGAGCTGTATCACTTGGTTTATTCATATAATCAAAAAATGTAGTTTTTTCTATTGTTTTCCCAATATTTCTAATAAGAAGTGAAAATACATCTTTTTCTACATTTCCTAAGGCAACTTCTTTATTGTCTTTTGTAACTCTATTTTCTAATAAATCAAAAGTGATATCTTTGTATGTAATAGTTGGATTTCTTCTTTTTAGAGTTGCTTTAACTCTTGCTAGTAGTTCATCAATATCAAAAGGTTTTTTTATGTAATCATCACATCCACAATCAAAACCCTCAAGTGTTGATTTTATATCTATTAATGCAGTGATGAAAAAAGTTGGAGTATGGTCTTGTGCATCTCTTAAAAGTTTTAGTGTTTCTTTTCCATTTAACAAAGGAACATTTATATCAAAAAGGTATAAATCATATTTATTATCATAAGTTGCTTCTAGAACTTCTTCTCCATCATTTACTAAGGTTACATCATAGTTTTCTTGTTCTAGTATTTGAACCATAGTTTGAGCTAAGATAGTATCATCTTCTAGAAGTAGTATTTTTAGTTTATTGTTCATACTTTTTATTCTCCTAGTTTAAAGAAGGATCTTTATATTTTGATGTAGGTATTTTTTCTTTTGCTTTTAATATAGCACTTGCTTCTTCTTGTATTTTTTTATTTTTTTTAGCTAGTTCTTCTTTTAGTTTATTTATTAATTGTGTCTTTTCTTTTTGATCTTTTGCTTGATTTACTTTTTCAAGCAGTAAATCAATATTGTTTGCTTGTGCAAAACAAGTAGTTGAAATAGTAAAAAGTAAAAGCGTTAATAGTTTTATGATATTCATTTGTTTTGTTCTTTATTTATATTTGATATGTTTATTTTAATTTGTGAAATAGGGTCTGTTTGGTATTTACTTAAATTACATTTACTTCTTTTTGCAAGAGAGTAGTATTTGTTGTAAGTTTGTAAGGCTTTATTTATATTTGTTGCAAAAGGTGTAGGTGAGTTGTTTTCGATTAAAAACAATTGAGCCTGCGCTCCTACTGTATCTTTTTGAACAAAATATCCTTTTTCAAATTCATTTAGAATATAGTTTTTTGAGTGGCTTAAATATTTTCTATAATTGTTACAAGTTTTATGTAACTGTATTTGTTTTTGATTTAGTATTTTCTCTTCTTTTTGTTCTTTTTTTATATCTGCTTTGATAATAGTAGTTTGTTTACTTGTACAAGCACTAAAAAGGAACATAATAGTTAGTAAAAAAGATAAGTGAAATAGTTTATTCATATATATTTTGACCTTTTTGATATGTATTAATTGTTGAATTTATCTCTAAAAAGTGCTGATTATATAAGAAAGTAAATTAAACATCAAATACAAACTGTATAACAATAATTGTAAAAAGTTATAAAATTATAGAACTAATACTTAACTAACAAATCAATTATATACTTCCACAAATCAAAATACAGGAGTATATAAAAATGAAAATCTTAGGAAAAATCACATTATTAGTTTTATTTGGATTAACAAGTGTAATCGCAATGGAAATGAACTCAAAGAGTGAAGAAAAAAAAGTTGTAAAGATTAAAGTCAAAAAACAACAAGCTGAACAAAAAGAAGCTAAAGAAGTTAAAACAAATGAAGAAAAAGATTTTTCAGACTTTAAAAAAGTTGAAAAATAGTAGCGTCTTGTTTTTATTATAATATCCGTTTAAAATACAATTAATCCTATGTTTTGTGATGAAGTACATGGATTAATATCAAAATAAACTAGAGTAAATTTACTCTAGTTCATTTCCAAGCATTAATACATAATCTTTATATTCAATTTTTTTCCCATTCTTAAAATAAACTCTAGGAACTCTTTTATTTACCATACAAACAACTTCATAATTAATAGTATTTAAAAGCTGTGCGACACTATCAATAGAGATACCTTCATCATTGTTTCCACCAAATAAAACTACTTCATCATCAACTTTTACATCAAGCCCCGTAACATCAATAATACATTGATCCATACAGATATTTCCAAGAACTGGTACTTTTGTATCTTTTACTAATACCTTTGCTTTTCCAGATAACATTCTAGTAAAACCATCAGCATAGCCAATTGGTAAAGTTGCTATTTTTGTTTCTTTTTCACATTTATGTGTTAGTCCATAACTAATACCAGAACCAGCTTGGATTGTTTTTATTTGAGCAATTTTAGCTTTTAGGCACATTACTTCTTTTAGGTTTACATTGTTTTTTTGAACACCTAAAGATGGATATAATCCGTACAACATAATTCCAGCACGAACCATATCGTAATTAAACTCAGGTAAATCAATAATAGCAGCACTATTTGATACATGCTTAATAGGGATGATTAAACCTTTTTCTTCTAATAGATTTACGATATTATTAAACTTTGATACTTGAGCTCTTGTATACTCCTTGTTTAATTCATCTGCTGCTGCAAAGTGAGTGTAGATTCCTTCGATGATTAAATTATCAAGTTTTTCAATTTCTAAAATCTCATTTACAGTATCTTCTGTACATAACATACCTAAACGATTCATACCACTATCAATTTTTATATGTACAACAATATCTTTTTTTAAATCTTTTGCAGTTTTAGAAAACTCTTGTGCTTGTTCTAGGGAATAAATTGTTTGAATTATATTATTGTTGATTACATCTTTTGCTAGATGGTCAGGTGTATATCCTAAAACCATTATTTCAGTGTCTTTAAACTTCTTTTTTAATTGGATTGCTTCACTAAGAGTTGCAACTGCAAACCTATCTGCTCCATTTTCAAGTAAAGTCTGGGCAATAGCAACTGCTCCATGACCATACCCATCTGCTTTGATTACAGCAGATATCTTAGAGTTAGGATTTGTAATTCTTCTTACTTCACGTATGTTATTTGCTAAATTATCTAAATTAACTTCAGCCCAAACAGCTCTTGTTGATTCCACTTTGTTCTCCTATCTTTTGTAATAATTGTTTACTTTTATTTCTATGGAGATAATATAAAGAAGCACATAACTCTATATTATCTGCATAAAAATAAAATGACCATAAGGAAAGGGGTTTCCTTATGATTTTTTATATTTATTTGTATTTTTTAATTTCACCAGATTCAACTCTAGCTACAAATGATTTTAACTCTTTTTTAACGATTGGCATTAAGTAATATAATCCAATGATATTAAAGATTGACATTGCAAACATCGCAGCATCTGAGAAGTCAATTGCTGCACCAAAGCTAATACTTGTACCAACGATTGCAAATAAACAGAACATAGTTTTGTAAATAACTTCAGTTTTTTTACCTTCTCCAAAAAGGTAAGTCCAAGCTTTTAATCCATAGTATGACCATGAAATCATAGTTGAGAATGCAAATAAAACAATACAAAGTGTTAATAAGTATTCAAAAATTGGTGATGTTTGTGTAAATGCAGCTGCTGTTAATGTAACACCTGTTAATTCACCTGTATTAACTCCTGCAATAATAATAACTAATGCTGTCATTGTACAAATTACAACTGTATCAATAAATGGCTCTAATAATGAAACTAAACCTTCCGTTACTGGCTCTTTTGTCTTAACTGCTGAGTGAGCAATAGCAGCAGAACCTACACCTGCTTCATTTGAGAAAGTTGCTCTTTTTAGACCCTGAATCAATGCTCCAAGGAATCCACCTGCTACACCAGCACCAGTAAATGCACCTACAAATATCTGCTCAAAAGCCCAACCAATTTTGTCATAATTAGCTATTAAAACGATTAGAGCCATTCCTATATAAAGGAAAGCCATAGATGGAACTAATTTTGCTGTAACTGATCCAATAGAAGGCATACCACCAATAATAACACTTGCAATTAAAATTGCTAAAATAACACCTGTAACCCAACCATATCCAGCTTCAATTCCAAATGTTTGAACAATCATTGCATTTGCTTGGTTTCCTTGGAATAAATTCCCAGCTCCAAGTGCAGAGAATATTGTCATGATTGCAAAACCAATAGCAAAATATTTACCAAGTGTTGCATGGCCTTTCTCTTTAAAACCTTTTGATAAATAATACATAGGTCCACCAGATACCGTACCATCTGGGTTTACGTTTCTATATTTAACACCAAGTGTACACTCAGTAAATTTAGAAGCCATACCAAATAAACCACATAGAATCATCCAGAACGTAGCACCTGGACCTCCTATGGCAATAGCAACACCAACTCCAGCAATATTACCAAGACCAACAGTTCCTGATAATGCAGATGTAAGTGCTTGGAAGTGTGAAACCTCACCAGATTTTTTTTCTTTAGGGTTAGTGTATTTTCCAGTAACAATATCAACAGCTAAACCAAATTTTCTAAATTGAACGAATCCAAAATAAAAAGTGAAAATAATAGCTGCAACAAATAACCATCCTACAATTAGTGGAAATGAAACTCCATCTTGAATTGAAGCACCATAAAAAATTGTACTAGCAAACCAACCTAAGTAGTCACTAAAGAATTGATCTATTTGTTTATCAATACCTACAACTTCTTCTGCAAAACTAATAGTTGGTAATAGCAACATAGTTACATAAAAAAACACATTTTTTAAAATCCTCATTAACCTCTCCTTCTTGTTAACTTAAAATTTTTGATGAATAAATTACCTGCAAAATATCTCTCACTGTAATAATTTTTTTTCATGAAATTCAGTATATAATAAATTTTTATCATTGTAAAGAGTTTTTTGTATAAAATTTATAATTTTTTATCACTTTAATATTTTTTTATTAAAATTTGACATTTAGTGATAATTTTTTTATAATGTAAATAATAAGAAAGCGCAGAAAAAGGAAAGTATTGAATTCAAGTATAAAAAGATTTATTCCTATTGCAGATTTTCTAGGTGAAGTTCTAGGATCTAATACAGAAATAATACTGCATGATTTAACAAACTATGATAACTCTATAGTCTACCTAGTTAACGGGCATATCAGTAATAGAAAGATTGGAGATCCTATTACAGATTTAGTTTTAGAGTTTATCGCGACAGAATCAAAAGGTGATAAACAGTTTATATGTAACTATAATTCAAAAACATTTGAAGGCAAGTTACTATATTCATCAACGTTCTTTATTAGAGATGAGAATAAAGAAATAGTTGGAGCTTTATGTTTAAACTCTGATTATCATGATGTAAAGAAGTCTTTATCTTTTATAACATCTTTATTACCAAACTATGTAGATGATAAAATTTTATCACTTAACAATATCAAAGAGAATTTAAGTTCAGACCCACAAGAGTTAACTCTAAATAAAATTGACGCTATTATAAATGAGTTTGATGTAATTCCTCAAAGAATGACTACAGAAGAGAAAACACAGATTATTACTACATTAAGTGATTGTGGTATTTTTAATATTAGAGGTTCTGTTCAAGAAGTGGCTGCTAAACTTCATATGTCTGAGCCATCAGTTTATAGATACATCAAAAAAATCAAAAAATAAATTGCTATAGAGTTATAAGCTCTACAGTTTTAAATCTTTTAGATAATCACTAATCATAGGAATATAATCTTTCCTACAAACAAGATGAGTTGACAAATCATAGATTTTTTTATCTAGTTTTGTTAACTTTAAATCCTTTTCATATCCAAATTTTTTAATTATACTAATTGGTACTAGGGATTTTCCCATGCCAATTTTTGCACAACCTAGAATAGTTTCATAGTTTTCAAAGATAGTTGTTTTAAATGTTGTGTTACCTTCTTTTCTAAATTGTGAACATAGATATGTAAAGTAAGCACAAGAGTTTTTATATCCTAATATACAGTTTTCACTCTCTTTATCTTTTGATTCAACTAGGTAAATATCTTCATCATAAACTTTTAGAACTTTTAAATCCTTATGATGCGGGTTGCCACTAACAAATCCAATATCAACTTTATAGTTTAATAAAGCCTCTACAACTAAAGGAGTTGTATCTGTATAAACTTCTAATTTCATATCAGGAAAATCTTCATTTAGTTTACTAACAAATGGAAGAAGTCTAATTGGAGCATTTGATTGGGTTGAACCAATTCTAAGTATCTCTTGGTGAGTTAAGTTCATCATCTTTAAAGTAGCTTCTTCTACTTTTTTTACTATTTCTATTGCATATGGGTATAGTTTTTCACCTTCATGTGTTAGTTTTACACCTTTTGGAATTCTATGAAAAAGAGTATATCCTAGGTTTTTCTCTAACTGTTTTATTCTTGAAGTTACATTTGATTGGGCAAAACCAAGCTCTAATGCCCCTAAAGAAACGCTTTTGTTGTTTGCAACAGCTACAAATACTTTTAGTAAATTTGAATCCATATCATAAATCCTTATATCACTTATCACGATTTAATATTTGACATAATATCATTTTTAGTGATATTATACATTAAATTGTTTACAAATACAAATAGGAGTGCAGATGAATCTTTTGGATAGAAATAGTAATGCTGCAATTATTTTAGCTGGAATTTTAGCTTTGATTGTTGGAGTTGGAGTAGGTAGATTTGCCTTTACCTCTTTGCTTCCTTCAATGTTAGATGATTTTCTAAGTGTAAGTTTTGCTGGATATTTAGCTTCTGTAAATTATGTGGGATATTTATCAGGAGCAATTTTTGCAGTATTTATAAAAGATATAAACTCAAAAGTTAAGTATTTTAGAATTGGTATGTTTTTATGTGTGATTACAACTATTATACTTGGAACTACTCAAAATGAATCCTTATGGATGTTGTCTAGAATAGTTTGTGGTTTTGGTGCTGCTATGGCACTTGTGGTTGGTTCAGCTTTAGTAATGACAAAACTAAAAATGGATAGTAAAACTAAAGCTATGGGTATTCACTTCTCAGGTATTGGTTTTTCTATTTTGGTTTGTGATTTAATAATGAGAGCTATTTTTGCTAGTGAGGGTTCATGGGAAGATTCATGGATAGCTTTAACTATTTTTGCTTTCTTTGGAACACTTTATAGTGTGTATATTTTATCTTTTGATAAAGAAGTAAAAACAAATGGCGTACAACATAAATTTGATAAATCAATCTTTTCAACTTATGTAATTATGCTGATTTTTGCATATTTTGCTGTTGGAATTGGATTTGTGGTTTTTGCTACATTTCTACCTGATATTATCAACTCACTTGAAGGACTTGATGGTTATGGTAGTTTAACATGGACATTAGTGGGACTTGCTGGAATTCCTTCTTGTATTATATGGATGAGTTTGGCTGAAAAAAAAGGAAGTGTAAATATTATCATCATAGCAATGTCTTTGCTTTTTGTGGGAATCATGATACCAACACTAACAACAAATATGTATCTAAATCTATTTAGTGGAATCTTATATGGTGGAACATTTGTTGCTTTAGTAGGATTGTTTTTAAATGTTGGTGGGAAATTAGCTGGTCAAAATCCAGTTGTTTTAATGGGTGCTTTAACTACAGCTTATGGAGTAGGGCAAGTATTAGGACCTTTATATAGTGTTGCATTGATTGATTATTTTAAAGATTACAACTATGCACTTTATGTAACTGCGGGTATTGTTTTTTGTGGGATATTGTTTTTACTTTATGCTAAAAAGATTGCAACACCAGAACAAGATAGATTATAAAAAATTAAGAGGAGAGATATTTTATGCCAATTATTAATGTAAAAATGACACATGAAGATGGTGGAGCTACTAAAGAGCAAAAAGAGCAGTTAGCAAAAAAATTAACTGATGCTTTTGTAGAAGTATTTGGAAGAGGTGAGAAAACTTGTGTAGTAACTATGGATGAAATCTCAACAGATAACTATGCAATAGGTGGTAAAACTATTACAAATATTAGAAAGGATTCTTAATGTTTGGTGTGATTTTTGAAGTAGAAATAGCTGAGGGTAAAAAAGAACAATATCTTGAAATCGCAGCTATGTTAAAAGAACAGTTAGTAAAAATGCCTGGCTTTATCTCAATTGAGAGATTTCAATCTTTAGTAAATGAAGGTAAGCTTCTATCTTTATCTTTTTGGGAAGATGAAAAGTCACTTTTAAATTGGAAGAAAAATATTGACCATTTAGCAGCTCAGAAAAAAGGAAGAGAGTCAATATTTAAAGATTATAGAATTAGAATTGTTGAGGTTACTAGAGATTACACTATGGAAACTAGCACTTTTAGTGAGTAAATAAAACAGTATTAAACTGTTTTATTTTACATATTTCTCATAAACTTTTTTAGCTTCATCTTCTGTAAAATTGCTATTTAAATCTTCTTTTAAAATCTTATAGAAGTGATTGAAGTCTTCTATTTTGATTGTTTCTTCTTTATTTTCTTTGATGATGATATAGTCTTTGTTTCTAAGACTTCTTATCTCATCTTCTACTATTAATGAAACAACTAAATTATTTACAAAAGCTGCACATGGGTGTTTTGAAGAGTAGAAGTTCCCCATCTCAAAGTCTGCTTCATAACACTTTTTTAGATCAAAGTTTGTTGCTGTAAATACTTCATCGTTTTTAATAATTTGCATTGCGTATTTTTCATCTTCTAGTTTTGTTGTTTTATAAGAGTATTCCAAATGACTATAATATACTTCATCTATAAACTTAACAGCAATACTTGGTGATCTAAATCCAATACCTACATCTATTAAATATCTTTGATTTTCAAAGTTAAGAACTGTAAATCTGTGTGTTTGTGGAACTTCAACATCAAGGTTATTTACTACCCTTGCTAGATAAAACTGCACATCAAAACCTAAAGCTTTCAATACTTCATAAAATAGTTTGTTTTGTTCAAAGCAATAACCGCCTCTTTTTTTGATTACGATGTTCTCAAAAATATCTTCAAGTTCTAAAGAGATATCCTCTTTTAGTAAAACTTTCATACTTGAAAATGCAAAATTCTTTTCATGCTCTTTTATAAGTTGGTTTATATCATCTATAGTTTTTATTTCATTTGTAATATTAAGAGTGTTTAAATATATGTCTAAAAGATTTTGATTCATCTTTTTTCCTTTTGTAAAATAGTTTAAAGTTAATAGTATTTTAGTAGTTTAAAAAAAGTTTGTCATTTACATATGTTGATTTTTTGATAAATATATAAGTTTATTGTGAGTCTTTAGGGTATTAAAAATACCCTAAATATTTGTGGTACTTGTAAACAAATACCTTAGTAACTTCAAAGAATTCTAGTACTATAGAATTCATCTCTCCAATTAAAGTCCTATGTGCATAAGAATTAGATATCGTAGCCATAATAAATCCTTTTCTTAAAGGAAATATTATAATAAATTTTATTTAAAAAGTAAAGATATATTTGCTTTATTGATAAAGTATAAACATAAAGTATTCAGATACATCAAAATAGTAAGCAGCAAATAGAATAATAAGTATAACCGTAATAGCAAATATTTTTCCTATCATCTTATATCCTTTGTTTTTAATTATATCAAATATACTCTGTTTTGAATCAATTTTATAAAAAAATAATTATTAAGTAAAAAGAGTTTTACTATTTCCTGTTTTTTATGGTAAACTATCAAAAAAATTTAAAGGAAGCTCATGTTTTTTCAATTAAATGAGAGAGTTTACATTAACTTATCAAAAATCACTAGAACAAAAATAGACCACGTAGAAGATGGAATCAGAGTTAGATTCTATGAAGGTAAAGATCAAGTTGCTAAGTCTCACAGATTTGAAGATGTAAAAGCTGCGCAAAAATGGCTTAAAAAGATTCTTAAGCAAGCATAATCTCCATATAATACAGAGAAAAAGTTGTTTTTTCTTTGTATTTCTTCTTTTTTTACACATAAACTACACTTTTAACACTCCTTGCAATGATAAACTGCTTTTAACTAGAAAGGAGAAATTATATGTTAGCTGAAATTAACGACTTTTTAAATAACCTTATTTGGGGTAATATCTTAATCTATTTATTACCAGCATTAGGTATATTTTTTACAGTTACGTCAAGGTTCGTACAATTTAGATATTTCTTTAAAATGTTTAATATTTTAAGAGATACAGTACATGATAAAGAAGGACACATTAGTTCTTTCCAAGCTTTAATGCTAAGTGTTGCAGGTAGAGTTGGTGGAGGTAACATCGCTGGTGTTGCTGTTGCTATTACTCTTGGAGGTCCAGGTGCAGTATTCTGGATGTGGGTAATCGGTCTTATTGGTATGAGTACGAGTTTCTTTGAGTGTTCTTTAGCACAATTATATAAAGAAAAAGATGCAAATGATGGTAACCTTTACAGAGGTGGACCAGCATACTATGTTACTAAAGCATTAGGACAAAGATGGATTGGTGTAATTATCTCAGTATTATTAATGATTACTTTTGGTTTTGCATTTAATGCAACTCAATCATTTATTATTTCTACTTCATTCCAAGCATCATTTGATGTTCCTACTTGGGTTACTGGACTTCTTGTAACTGCAATCTTTGGATTAGCAATTTTTGGTGGTGTAAAAAGAATTACTAGATTCTCAGAAGTAATTGTACCTGTAATGGCTGTTGGTTATTTATTAATTGCTATTGTTGTAATTGCATTAAATTTAGAGCAAATCCCTGCTTTAATTTCTATGATTGTAAATGAAGCATTTAACCCATCTTCTGCTATTGGTGGTGGTATTGGTGCTGTTATCTTACAAGGTGCAAAAAGAGGTATGTTCTCAAATGAGGCAGGTCTTGGTTCAGCTCCAAACGTAGCAGCAGTTGCATATGTTGCTCACCCAGTTCAACAAGGTATTGTTCAATCATTCTCTGTATTTATTGATACTATTATTTTATGTTCTTGTACAGCATTTATTATTCTTTTATCAGGTGTTTATACTCCAGGTGCAGAAGGAGTACAAGGTGTATTATTAACTCAAAATGCATTAATTGAGCATATTGGACCATTTGGTGGATACTTTGTAACAGTTGCCTTATTCTTATTTGGTTTCTCTTCAATGTTATATAACTACTACTTAGCTGAGAATAGTTTAAACTTCTTCTCAAAAGGTAATGTAACATTATTCAACGCATTTAGAATTTTATGTGTTGCTTTAATTATTTGGGGGTCATTCCAAGATTTAGGTTCAATTTTCTCATTTGCTGATTTATCTATGGGATTATTAGCTGTAATCAACTTAGTTGTAATTGCAATTTTATATAAACCAGTTCTTAGACTTATCAAAGGTTATGATAGACAGTTAAAAGAGGGTAAAAAACCAGTATTAAGATATAACGACTATACTGAGTTTAAAATTGACAAAGATACTTGGAAAGAAATCGTTGATAATATCAACGATAAAAAATCCTAAGGAAAAAGAAGTAAGTTCTCTTACTTCTTCTTTGACATGAGAAAGAAAATAGGTATTATCACTGGTTCTGGACCAGAAGCGGGTGTTGATTTATGGCAAAAGATTCTTGAAGAGAATAAAGCCATTTTAAAAGATGAATACAAAGGTGATTTAAATGCACCAAATGTAACTATCCTTTCAGTTCCAGAACTTGGTCACTCAATGGAACTTGAAAAGAACTATGATATGGTTTGGCAGACTTTGCAAAAAGCTGTTGAAGATATCAGTAAACATGTAGATTATTTTGTAATTGCATGTAATACACTAAATGTGTATGAAAACAAAATTGAAGAGATAGGTTTAAAACATAAATTCTTATCTACACTTGATGTAGTAAAAGATTATATTGAACAAAATAACTTGGATAAAGTTTCTATTATTGGTGCGCTTCCTGTTTTAGAAATGAAAGAGTTTTCTGTATTTAAACCTTTAAATGAATCGTTTAATGTTGAACTTCCTAAAAATTTTAATATGGTTCATGAGTTAATTTATAATGTAAAAAAAGATGGTGGTGAGGCACCTCTTGTTGTAAATGACTTTAAAAATATAATTGACAATTTAGAATCTGAAGATATATTCTTAGCTTGTACAGAGTTACCACTAATAAAGCTTGAATATAAATCAAAAAATCTAATAGATGTAACACAACTATTAGCTAAAAAACTGGCTGAGAAATCTTTTTAATCAGCCAGTTTTTACCAAAACTTAGTACTATAAACTATTATAAAAAGTATTAAATGAGGTGTATAATGTTTAACAAAGAGGGTATTCCTTTTTTTACTATAATGATTCCTTTTTTAACTATACTATTTGTATCTTTTTTCTCAACTTCTTATTATTTAAAACTTACAAATGAAAATTTTGAAGCTGATTTATTAGAGTACAAAAAACTGTATATTTTAAAAAGTAATGCAAACGATAAAGACATACTAACAATAGAAAAAGAAAAAAGAGTAGCTCACGAAGTAAGACAAGAGAAATTCAAAGAGTTTATGCTTGTTTTAACTACTGCTATTTTGATTTTTATGGCATTGTTTTCTATGCTTATGATTACAGTTATTAGTGATGTAGTAAAAAAATATAAACATCAAGTTCAAGCAAAAGAAGAGAAACTTCAAACCCTAAATAAAACCCTTGCTTCAAAAGTTGAAGCTGGAGTTGAAGAGGGTAAACGAAAAGATAAAGCAATGCTTCAACAATCAAAGCTTGCTAGAATGGGTGCAATGATATCTATGATTGCCCATCAGTGGAGACAACCTTTGACAGAGTTATCTGGGATTTTAATGGAGCTTGAAACTGCAACAAGATTCAAGAAAGTAAATGATGAACATATTTTAAACTCAATTGAAAGAAGTGATAAAATGATTGAGTTTATGTCAAATACAATTGATGATTTTAGAAACTTCTATAAACCAGATAAGAAAAAAGAAAACTTCTTTGTTTTAGACTCTTGTAACAAAGCTGTAAATCTAATTTCAGCAGCATTAGATGATGGTGGAATAGAGTTAGAAGTTGATGTAAAGAAAGATAGAGAGATTTATGGTTACCCAACGGAATACTCTCAAGTAATTTTGAATTTACTTACAAATGCTAGAGATATTTTGGTAGAAAAAAAGATTAATAATCCTAAAATTACTATAAGTGTAGATAGTATGGGAGTTTTAAGTATTGTAAAAGTAAGAGATAATGCAGGTGGAATCAAAGAAGAGAATTTTGATTTGATTTTTGACCCGTATTTTAGTACAAAAGATTCATCAAAAGGGACAGGTTTAGGGCTTTATATTTCAAAACTTATTATTGAAAGAAATATGGGTGGTGAACTTAGTGTTACAAATGATGATGAAGGTGCTGTGTTTAAAATAGTATTAGCAGGATAGAAAAATGGATGATAAATTATTAAAAGAATTAAAAAACGTACCAATTTTATGTGTTGAAGATGAAGATGGTATTAGAAAAGTTATTGTTGATACTTTAAAATACTATTTTGATGAGGTTTATGAAGCAAGAGATGGTGATGAAGCATATGAGATTTACCAAGATTATAAACCAAAAATCATTCTTTCAGATATACAAATGAAAAACTGTGATGGAGTAGAGTTTGTAAGAAGAGTTAGAAAAGAAGATAAAACAACAACTATTATCATGCTTACAGCTTACTCAAATGAAGAATATTTACTTGATTTAATCAATTTAAATATAAGTCACTTTATTTTAAAACCTTTAAATTTAAAGAAGTTAAATGAGGCTCTTTTAAAATATATAAACAAAACATTAAAGCCTATTACTTTATGTAAAGATTTAGTTTTAGACTTACAAAAAAGAGAGTTAGTTTATAAAGGAAGTGAAGTTATTTTTTTAAGAAAAAGGGAAAAAGAGTTCTTACAAATGTTAAGTGAAAGAAAGGATTCTATTGTTACTTATGATCAAATTGAGCAAGAGCTTTGGATGGACAAAGAGATGACTACACATGCCTTAAAATCGTTTATTAAAGATTTAAGACATAAATTACCCATAAATGTAATCAAAAATGTTCCACAAGAAGGGTATACTTTAGCTCAAATTGAATCATAAAGCACACTTTTTTCATACTTGAATTTTATATGATTCTATAATTACTAATTTAGAAGGCGAGATAATGGAAGAAAATTTCAGAATTGAAAAGGATTTTTTAGGAGAAAAAGAGATTTATTCTCACAGCTACTACGGTATTCAAACTTTAAGAGCTAAAGAGAATTTTGATATTACAAAAACAACTATCTCTTTATTTCCAAACTTTATTAAATCACTTGCAAAAGTTAAAAAAGCTTGTGCTTTAACTAACTTTGAATTAGGTGATTTAAACGATAAACAAAGAGATGCAATTATTCAAGCTTGTAATGAAATTATTGATGGGAAATTTCATGACCAGTTTATTGTTGATCCAATCCAAGGTGGAGCTGGAACATCAACAAATATGAATACAAATGAAGTAATTGCAAATAGAGCTTTAGAGATTTTAGGTGAACCAAGAAGTAATTACTCTGTAATTCACCCAAACAATCATGTAAATATGTCTCAATCAACAAATGATGTTTATCCTACAGCTATTAAGATCACTTTATATGAGTTAATTTATAAATTAAAAGACGCTCTTAGATATTTAAGAGATTCATTTGATGAAAAAGCTATTGAGTTTAAAGATGTTTTAAAAATGGGAAGAACTCAGCTTCAAGATGCTGTTCCTATGACTTTAGGGCAAGAGTTTAAAACTTATGCAATTATGATTGATGAAGATATTTATAGATTAAGAGATGCACAAACTTTATTAAAAGAGGTTAATCTTGGAGCTACTGCAATTGGTACAGGAATTAACACTAAAAAAGAGTATAGAAAAAAAGTAATCAATAACTTAAGAGATGTAACTGGTATTGATTATGAAAGTGCTGGAGATTTAATCGAAGCTACTCAAGATACTGGTGCGTTTGTACATATCTCTGGTATTTTAAAAAGAGTTGCTATTAAAATCTCTAAGATTTGTAATGACCTAAGACTTTTAAGTTCAGGGCCAAGAGCTGGATTCAATGAAATTAATCTTCCTCCATTACAGCCAGGTTCATCTATTATGCCAGGAAAAGTAAATCCTGTAATTCCTGAAGTTGTAAATCAAGTTGCATTTGAAGTAATTGGAGCGGATGCTACTATTTCTGTTGCTTGTGAAGGTGGTCAATTACAATTAAATGTATTTGAACCATTAGTTGCTTATAAACTATTTACTTCTATTAATATGATGAGAAGATCTTTTTACACTTTAGCTGAAAAATGTGTAAAAGGTATTACAGCAAACGAAGATGTTTGTATGGAAAATATTTTAAATTCAGTTACATTAGTAACTTGTTTAAATCCAATTTTAGGATATGAAAAAAGTTCAGCTTTAGCAAAAGAAGCACTTGCTACAAATAAAAGAGTATATGATATTATTTTAGAGCAAGAACTATTTACTAAAGAAGAGTTAGATGAACTTCTTCATCCAAAAAACATGGTAAATAACTATTAAAAAGAAAAGGACAACTAAATTATGAAAATTACTATTATTAATACTGGTGGAACATTTAATAAAAGATATAATCCAATCAAAGGGCAATTAGAAGTTCCAAGTGATAATAATGCACTAAATAAAATCACTGCTTGCTGTCATAATGTAGAGTTTGAAATTAAAAACGTTGTTTCAAAAGATAGTTTACATATTGATGATGAAGATAGAAAAGTTATAGCTGATGCTGTAAATGAAACTGAAAATGAAAATATTATAATCATTCATGGAACTGATACTATGGATTTAACAGCAGCATTTTTAGAACTACATGTGCAAAACAAAAAGATTGTTTTCACTGGTGCTATGATTCCTATGAGTATTGATGAAGTTGAAGCTACTATGAACTTCTCACAAGCTATGGGATTCTTAAGTGCAAATGTTGAAGCCGGAATTTATTTAGCAATGCATGGTGTTGTTGTAAATCATGCAAAAATCAAAAAGAACAAAGCTGAAGGTAAGTTTTTAGTTCAAGAATAAAATAAGAGGAACTCTCCTCTTATTTATACTACATTTCTCTTATTTTTTTATTTTATATAAACTCTAATCTTTGTATACTCTCACTCATGTGTCTAATATGTGTCTATAGTTTTGCTATTTTAAAAAACTATTTAAAAATTGGGGATTTCGATGTTTAATAATTTAAAACTACTAAAAAATTTAGATCTATTGTTTGTGGAAGATGATGTTAGTACAGCACAAACTACAATAGAGACATTAAGTTATTTATTTAAAAATGTTCATTATGCAAAAAATGGAATTGAAGCACTTGAACTATATAGAACTACTAATCCTGATATGATTTTAACAGATATAAAAATGCCGCAAATGGATGGTATTGAGTTTGCTAGATTAGTTAGGCAAAAAGATTATATTACTCCTATTATATTTTTGACATCTTTTTCAGATCAAAAGTTTTTGATGGATGCTGTAAACTTATCAACTGATGGCTACTTTGTAAAACCTATAAATCTTGATGATATGAATGATGTTTTATCAAGGGTTGTAAAAAGAAGTAACTATATTCAAAAGAATTTTTCAATTGGGTCTAGTGCTGTATATAACTTAGGAACAAAGGAACTTTTAGTAAACAATGAAGAAGTGACTTTAGGAGTAAAAGAGCAAGCCTTATTAAAGCTTTTTATTAACAATTCAAATGAAACCGTATCAAAAGAGGATATTAATTATTGTTTATATTCCCTTGATAGCGTTGGTGATACTGCTATTAAAAACTTAGTTTCAAGGTTAAAAGATAAATTAGGGGAGAATTCTATTTCTCATATTAGAGGTTCTGGTTGGAAGTTAAATATAGAAAACTAATTTTAATACTGCTAATCTTTTTTTCAAATTTTTTATATGCCTATGATTTAATAGAGCATGAAAATTATATAGATTTAAAAGATGTATCTTATTTCCAAGCGCATAAGAATCTCTCTTCAAACAAAGTTTATAAAAAGTATTTAGATAAAGAGTTTGAAAAACTTCCTAAGAAAGCTTTGAGTTTAGGTTTTGACAATAAAGCAACTTGGCTTAGTTTTTCAGCAAGTCTATTTGCTCCTACAAATAAAGATATATATTTCCAATCAAGAAACAATCTTTTTGACAGTATAAAAATGTATAAGTTAGTGGGAAATAAACTAGAGTTTATTTCACAAAATGGCTATTTAACTCCAAAGTATTTAAGAGCTCAAAATAGTGCTAGCATTCGATTTGAACTTCCTTTACAGGTTAATAAAAAAGAAGTATATTTTTTTAAAATAGAGTCTGTTCACCCAAAGTTTATGTCTTTTTTAATTGCAAATGAGAGCTATTTATTTAATAATACTTCAGAAGATTTACTAATATTACTATTTACATTAGGTGTAGTATTTGCTTTAGTTTTATACAACTTATTTTTATATTTTAGTAGTTTTGATAAATTGTATTTGTATTATGTATTGTATATCTTCTTTACAGCTTTAGCTATGTTTTTAGCAGAAGGGCATATGATTTTAGTAACAGATAGTTATTTATCATATACTCAACATTTTATTGCTGTTATTGCACAACTAAGTATTATTACAATGTTTCTATTTACAAGTAGTTTCTTTAACTTAAAAAAAGAGTATCCTTTTTATTACAAACTATTTTTATACTCTATGATTATTGGAATAATCTCTATGTTTAGTGTAAACCTTTTAGAAGAATTCAAGTTTATAGGATTGATTTGTTTAGCATTTTTCTTTTTATCTCAGATATATTTTGCATTCAAAAGTTATCAAAGAGGTTTTAAACCAGCACTATTTTTTCTAATTGCAACAGGTGTTGCTTTAAGTCTGTTTTTGACTTATATGTTTTTTGTTGCTACACCATTTTTTGAATATAACTTTTGGATTTTTAATCTTATAAATATTGGAATAATTTGGGATACTATTCTTTTATCATTTGCTTTTGCATATAGACTAAAAGTTCTAGAAGATCAAAAACAAAACAGTGAAAAAATGCTTATATTACAAAGTAGACAAAACTCAATTGGTGAAATGATTGGAAGTATTGCCCACCAATGGAGAAACCCTCTAAATGAAATAGGGGCAATTACTACAAATCTAAAAATGAAACTAACTTTTGATGAACAAATAGATTCAAAACAACTTTTAGAAGCAACAAATAAGGTTGACAAGGTTTTAAAATATTTATCAAATACAATCACAACTTTTCAAAGCTTCTTTCAAAATAGTAATGTAAATGAAGAAATAGATATAAAACAAATTGTTTATGAGGTTTTAGATTTTAATGATAAGGCTTTAAGTTCAAATGAAATAAAAATCTATTTAGAGCTTGATGAAGATTGTATTATTTATGGGGATAAAAACCATTTGGTTCATGCTTTAGTAAATATACTTTTAAATGCAAAAGATGTATTTATAAAAAGAGAAATTGAAAATAGAAGGGTAAATATCTCTTTGAAAAAGTATGAAGATAAAATAGTTTTAACTTTAAGTGATAATGCTAGAGGAATCAAACTAAATCCAATAGATTCAATTTTTGAACCATACAAAAGCACAAAAGGTAAAGATGGAGTAGGATTGGGTCTATTTATAACAAGACAGTTAATTCAAAAATCATTAAATGGAACTATTTGTGTTAAAAATGATGTAAATGGAGCATGTTTTATTATTGAGTTTTAAAATAAGAGGAATGCCTCTTATTTTAAATATTAGTTGGGTCTACAAATGTTCTTCCAGCTAATTCTTTATCAATTGTATATAAACCATATCCATTATCTCCAACAAGTTTGATGTGGTCAATAATCGCTGATACAGTCGCTTCTTCTTCAACTTGTTCAGTTACATACCATTGTAATAGGTTGTATGTTGCATGGTCTTTGTTTTTCATAGCTAAATCAGATAAATTGTTTAAATTTCTTGTCATAGTTTGTTCATGGGCTAATGATTTTTCAAAAACATCTAATAATGAAGTGAAATCTACATCTACTGCTTGAATTGAAGGAAGTTGTATATGAACATTTTGATCTTCTAAATATTTAAATAGTTTCATTCCATGAGCAACTTCTTCTTGGTATTGAATTAAAAACCAGTTAGCAGCACCGTTAAATCCCTCTTTAGAACAGTATGCACTCATTCCAAGGTAAATATATGCAGAGTGGTACTCTTTGTTTAATTGCTCTATTAAAGCCTCTTGTAAATCTTTGCTTATCATTATATTCTCCTTTGTATATAAATTATATCTAAATGATTTAGTTATTTTATTTAAGATTTTTTTGTAATTTTTAGGCAATTTATGAGAAAATATTGTATATGTTATGAAAGTATGAGAAGTCTCATGAATATGAAAAATGAAAAACAACTACTACTAGTTATTCGATATGCCTTACCTGTTTTTATTCTTTTTATTTCAATAATTATTACTGCATTTTTATATTTTGAAAATAAATCAAGTTTTGAAAAAATCAAAAAAATCACTGAAGAGAGATTTATATCAGATAAAAAACAACTAATAAAAGAGCAAGTTGATAATGTATACGATTATATAGTTTCAGAACAAAAAGATACTGAAAACGCTTTAAAATCCTCACTTATTAGTAGGGTACATGAAGCACATAAAATTATAGAAAATATCAATGAAAAATATAAAAATGAATATACAAAAGAGCAAATAACACAACTTATAAAAACAGCAATAAAAGATATCAGATTCAACAATAATAGGGGCTACTTTTTTGTTTATGATAAAAATGCCATAAATGTAATTCATCCTTTACTTCCTCATATTGAAGGAAAAGATTTATCAAACTACCAAGACACAAAAGGTACCTATGTAATTAGAGAATCATTAGAACTTTTAAAAAGTAATCATGAGTCATACCAAGAATGGTATTGGAGAAAATCTAAAACAGATTTACATGAGTATAAAAAGATTGGTTTTGTAAAAAATATTTATGAACTTGATTGGTTTATTGGAACAGGGGAGTATGTAGAAGATTTTTCTTTGGATATTCAAGCCAAAGTACTTTCTCAAATACAAAAATTTAAGTTTGGTAAACATGGTTATATCTTTATTTTAGATGAAGAAGATAGATATATTTCCCATGTGAATAGTCAAATAATCAGTAAGAATATATATGATATTAAAACAATTGAGAATACAAAAGAAGTTTATGACCAAGTAAAACAAAAAGCTAAAAGTGGTGGTGGATATATAAATTATGTTCAAAAGTTTAGTCCTTTTAGTAAAAAAAGTGCACAAAAAATTGCTTATGTTAGAAGTATCCCTAATTGGAATTGGGTAATTGGTACAGGCTTTTATTTGGATGATGTTAAAACTTTGATTGAAAAGCAGAAAATTGCACTGGAAAAAAGACATAAACAAAATGTTCAAAGTGTATTTATCATCTCTTTGGTAATTACTTTCTTTTTATTACTTATATCTTTTTATATTACAAGTATTATTGAAAGAAAATTCAAAAAGTATAAAGCAAGTATTCAACATCATGTGGAAGAAAACCATAAGCAGTATGAACTTCTTGCACAAAAATCAAAACTTGCTGCAATGGGTGAGATGATGGAGAATATTGCCCATCAATGGAGACAACCTTTATCTTTAATCACAACAGCATCAACAGGAATAAAACTGCAAAAAGAGATGGATTTATTAACAGATGAATTTTTAATTGAATCAGTTGATAGTATAGGTCACTCTGCAAATCATTTATCAGAAACAATTGAGGATTTTAGAGACTTTTTTAAACCTGACAAAGAAAAAACACAGTTCAAACTAGATGCTTGCATAAATAAAACATTTAAACTTTTAGCTTCTCAAATTAAAAATAGAGAAATTGAAATAATTCAAAATATTGAAGATATTTCATTAAGAGGATATGAAAGGGAGCTTTTACAAGTTCTTTTAAATATTTTAAATAATGCAAAAGATGCTTTAGAAAATGTTGATGATGAAAAATATATCTTTATTGATATTTATAAAGATGAAAAAGATAATGCAATTATAAAAATCAAAGATAATGCTGGTGGTATAGATGAAGATATAATTGAAAGAATTTTTGAACCATACTTTACTACAAAACATAAATCGCAAGGAACTGGTCTTGGCTTATATATGTCACAAGAGATTGTTTCAAGACATATGAGTGGAAACCTTGATGTTATTACAGAAACTTATATATACAAAGACAAAGAGTATAAAGGTGCTTTATTTACTTTAGTGTTACCAATTGAGGTGTAAAGTATAAAGAACTTTAAACTCTAAACTATTAATATTTTTCTTTAAAATTGATATAACCTACATTTAGATAAAATGCCCAAAATTTTAAACTAGATTTAGACTTCCAAAAAAGTGGAAGATCAATAAAAAGGATATATACCTATGGCAATTTATACATGTGGACACACAACTCCTGATTCAGATTCAATTTGTTCTGCGATTTCATTAGCATATTTATTAAACAAAATTGGAAGAGAAGCAATTCCTGCTAGACAAGGACCAGTTTCTCCAGAGACTCAATTTATCTTAGATAGATTTGGTTTTGAAGCACCTGAGCTAAAAACTGAATTTTCAGGTGAAGAGATTTACATCACTGATTACTCTGATAGAGGACAAGCACCAGCTGATATTGATGAAGCTACAATTGTTGGTATTGTTGACCACCACAAATTAGGTGATTTAACTACTTCTACTCCATTAGAGTGTTGGATTAGACCTGTTGGTTGTACAAATACAATTGTTAAAGAAATGTATGATTACCACAATGTTGAAATTCCTGCAAACATTGCTGGTGTTATGTTATGTGCAATTTTATCAGATACAGTAATTTTCAAATCTCCTACATGTACTCCAATTGATATTAAAATCGTTAGAGAATTAGCTGAGATTGCTGGTGTTGAAGATTTCGGTGAATTAGGTATGGAAATGTTCAAAGTTAAATCAGCTGTTGAAGGTGTTCCTGCTAGAGAGTTAATCTTAAGAGATTACAAACCATTTGATATGCACGGTTCTGCTGTTGGTATTGGACAATTAGAAGTTATTGATTTAGCTATTTTTGATTCAGTTAAAGCAGAATTACAAGCTGATTTAGATGCATTAAGAGAAGAAAATGGTCTTCATACTGCTTGTTTATTATTAACAGATATTATGAAAGAGGGATCTGAAGTATTAGTATCTTCAGCTGATAGCGCAATCTTTGAAAAAGCTTTTGATGTTAAATTAGAAGATAACAAAGTTTGGTTAGACGGTTGTTTATCAAGAAAAAAACAAATTATTCCTTTCTTAGAACCAGCATTTGCTTAATATAAAATAGTCCACTTGGACTATTTTATTCTTTTATAATACTAGTAAAAGTTATTTTATTAATATTATTTTTATAGCATCTTCGCTACTATTTATTTACACAATGAATTATTAGGGTAGTGCAGATGAATTTTTTTAATTTGAAACAGTACTTTCTTTTCTTATTTTTTATTCCTTCATTACTTTTTAGTGCCTCCCAATTAGAGAAAATATCTTTACAGCTTTCCTGGATGCATCAGTTTGAATACGCAGGGTTTTATGCTGCTAAGCATAAAGGCTATTATAAAGATGTTGGTTTAGATGTATCTTTCAAAGAGATGAATTTTAAAAGAAAAGATCATGTTATTGAAGATATTTTAACTGGTAAATCTACTTATGCTATTGACTACTCTTCTATTATTAGAAGTTATTTATCGGGACAGCCCATAGTTTTTGTGGCAAACTTTTTTAAACACTCACCTTTAGTTTTAGCAACCCAAAAAGATATTGTAATGCCAAGTGATTTAGAAGGCAAAAAGTTTATGGGTGGAAATGACGCCTTAAGTAATACTGCCATGTTTATAATGCTAAAACAGTTCAATATCACAAAAGATAGTTTTATTGATGTTCCTCAAACCTTTAAAATGGATGACTTTATAAATAAAAAAGTTGACGCTACTACAATCTTTTTGACAAATCAAGCTTATCTTTTAAATAAAATTGCTTATGAATATAATATTTTAAATCCTCAAAATTATGGGGCAGAATTTTATGTTGATAATCTATTTACTTCTAGAAGTGAAGTTTTAAATCATCCAAAAAGAGTAAAAAACTTCAAAGAAGCAACTATAAAAGGTTGGCAATATGCTTTAGAAAATAAAGAAGAGATAGTTGATTTGATTTTAAAAGAGTATAACACTCAAAATAAAACAAAAGAACAACTACTATTTGAAGCAAGGCAAACAGAAGATTTGATGTTATCTCATGTGTATCCAATAGGAAGTATTGATACAAGCAGAGTTAAAAGAATTGCCGAAACCTATATACAGTTAGGTCTTGTAAATAAAAATGCAAAAATGAATATAGATGAGTTTGTTTTTGAACCAAAAAGTAAAGATGTATTTTTAAGTAATCAAGAGAAAAAATACTTATTTAGAAAAAAACTATTAAGAGTATGTATTGACCCAAACTGGATGCCTTTTGAACAAATAAATGACAAGGGAATTCATAGGGGAATTAGTAGTGATTATTTCAGATTGTTTAGAAAACAACTTCCTATTCCTATTGTACTTGTGGATACAAAAAGCTGGAGCGAATCTATTGAGGGTATAAAAACAAATAAGTGTGATATTTTATCAATAGCTTCAAAAAATAAAAATAGGGAAGAGTATCTAAACTTTACATCTTCATATTTAAGTAGTCCTTTAGTTCTTGCTACTAAAAACAATATACCTTTTATTGATGATTTAAGAACTATAGAAAATAGAAAAGTTGCTATTGTAGAAGGTTATGGCTTTTTAGATTCTATAAAACAGAAGTATCCTTATTTAAATATTGTTACTGTTAAAAATGTGGATGAAGGATTAAAAAAAGTATCAAGTGGTGAAATATTTGGTTTTATAGGCACTTTGGCAACTGTAACATATAAGTTTCAAAAACAGTATGTAGGTGAGTTAAAAATCGCAGCTAAGTTTGATGAGAAACTGGATTTTTCTGTGGCGCTTAGAAATGATGAACCTTTATTATTAGATATATTTGAGAAGTTAGTATCTTCTATAGATAAACAACAAAGACAAACTATTTTTAATAAATATGTATCTATTTCATTTGAAAGCAGAAAGGATTATACTTTACTGATTACTAGTTTGGTAATATCTTTTATCATTATAATGATTATTATGTTCTGGAATAGAAAACTGCATCTCGAAAAACTAAAAACACAAAAAGCTTTAGAGAATCTAAGAATAGCTGAAAAGCTTCTAGAAAAAAGAAACTTAGAATTAAAAAAGATCTCAGTTACAGATAAATTAACAAAAGTATTTAATAGAGAAAAACTAGATAATGAAATCAGAAAAGAGTTATTTAGAAGCGAAAGAACAAAAGAAAAATTCTCTATTATTATGTTAGATATTGATTATTTCAAAAGTGTTAATGATAGTTTTGGGCATCAAGTTGGTGATGATGTTTTAGTTGAGTTTGCATCAATTATTCAAAACCATATTAGAAGAATAGATACTCTTGGTAGATGGGGTGGAGAAGAGTTTATAATCATTTGTCCTAATACTAGTAAAAATGGTGCAATAAAAATGGCAGATGATATTAGAAAACTAGTAGAAGCTCATAATTTTCCTATCCTTGGTAAAAAAACTGCAAGTTTTGGTGTAACTACATATCAAGAAAGTGATAATGAAAATAGTATAATTCACAGAGTTGATATGGCTATGTATCAAGCAAAAAACAATGGTAGAAATAAAGTAGTATTTTTCTCTTAAATAAAATCTTTCAAAATGAAATATATTTTATAACTTTCATACTTTTATTGTAAAATCATAAAAAATATTTGGACATATTATGGCAGAACTATTAAAAGAAGTATATACAAAAGAGTATATATCAAACCTTGCAAATAAAATCAAAGAGAACTATAAAGAGTTTGAATCACATAAGTTTATAGAAGAGGTATTTGATAATACATGGGTTGATTTAGAACTAAAAAATAGAATGAGACACATAGCAATAAAAATAAATGAGTTTTTACCTATGTCTTATGAAAAACAATTAGAAGTTTTAAAACCAACATCAAAAGACTTTGGATCATATGAGGGTATGTTTTTTCAGGATTTTGTTGAAGTTTATGGATTAGATGACTATAAAAACTCAATAAAAGCTTTGGAAGTATTTACTATTGATTGTAGCAGTGAGTTTGCTATTAGACAGTTTATCTTGAAATATGAAGATGAAACTATGAGTCAAATGAAACTTTGGACAAAAAGTTCGGATGAGCATTTAAGAAGATTGGCAAGTGAAGGGTGTAGACCAAGACTTCCTTGGGCTATTGCTTTACCAAACTATAAAAAAGATCCAAGTAGAGTTTTAGAGATTTTAGAACTTCTAAAAAATGATAAAAGTAAATATGTTCAAAAATCAGTTGCAAATAATCTAAATGATATAGCAAAAGATAATGCCCACTTAGTAATAGGTTTTGTAAGAGAGAACCTTGGAAAAAGTGAAAGTTTAGATTGGATCTGTAAACATGCAAGTAGAACACTTCTAAAGAAAGGCAATAGTGAGATACTTGAACTTTTTGGATATATAAAAGTAAATCATGTAAATGTAGATAATTTTATAGTAGATGAAAGTATAAATATTGGAGATGATTTAAACTTTTCTTTTGATTTAACTAGTGATGAAGTACTTGGTAACTTAAGAGTTGAGTACGCCATTGATTATCTTAAATCAAATGGTACTCACTCTAGGAGAATATACATGTTATCGCAAAATAAGATAACAAAATCATATAAGAGTTTTACTAAAAAACAGAGTTTTAAGAACATGACTACTAGGAAACATTATAGTGGTGGTCATACTATAGGTATTGTAGTCAATGGAGAATTAATCGTTAAAAAATGCTTTTTAGTGAATTAAATTTCGCACACTAATTTAATCTTTAGTGATAAGGAAAGTATAGCTTATATATAATAATGATAATCTTAATCAATATCATAAATTAATATAAAATGAAAAATTTTATATAATTAACTTTTTAAAAGGAGTATTTTACATAAATGACACCAGCAATAAATTTATTAAAAAAGAATAAGTGTGATTTTAAAATTCACAAGTATGACCATGATCCTGCTTGTTTAAACTATGGAGAAGAAGCTGCTGAAAAACTTGGCCTTGATGAAAAACAAGTATTTAAAACATTATTGGTTGAATTAAGTCCAAAAGAGTTAGCTGTTGCAGTACTTCCAGTATGTAATCAATTAAGTTTAAAAAATATTGCAACTGCTTTAAAAGCAAAAAAAGCTGAAATGGCTGACAAACAAGAAGCTCAAAAGGTAACTGGATATTTGCTTGGAGGAATTTCACCTTTAGGACAGAAAAAAAGATTAAGAACAGTTATAGATGAGAGTGCATCACAGTATGAAACTATTTTTGTAAGTGGTGGAAAAAGAGGTTTAGATATAGAAGTTAAACCAAATGATTTAATAAAACTATTAAATTCTAGCTTTTATAAGGTTACTGCCTAGTAACAAATAATTTTATATGCCATAAAAGTACCCTTGATTTTAATATACTCTTAACTTTTAAAGAGTAAGATTTATATAATAATTTTATAATTAAAGGAAGTACTATGGCTACATCAGATTTCCAAGCAGTATGTTCACAACTTTTAACACCTGATGATTTAGCAGTTAGTGACGAACTTTTTGAACAGGTATTAAAAGAAAGTATTGTTACTCAAATTTTAAACAATGAAAAATCTAAATATGTGAAGATTTTTTCAAAAGAACAATTGTTCTTATCTCATATCACTCCATTACTTCATAATATTGGTTTTGAGATTATTGATGAGGTAAGTTATAACGTTTCAAACAATAATAATAAAGAAGAGATTCATATCTCAAGATTTAATTTAAATGTACATAATCAATCAAAACTAGAAGATGCAAGGGATAATCTAGAGTTTGTTATTACTCATAGTTTAAAAGATCCCTCAATTAAACACTCAAAAGCATTTTCATTAGTATATAAACAAAACTTAACACTTAGAAAAATTAAACTTTTAAGAGCTTTTATTGAGTATATTGACCAAGCTGTTTTAACTATTAACTCAGCAACAATTCTAAATACTCTAACAGAGAATGACTCTTTAGCTTGTTTATTTGTTAAATACTTTACGATTAAATTCGACCCAGAGTATAAAGGAAATAGAAAAACAGGATTAGAAGAGACAGAGAGTGATATTAGAGAGAAAATCAAAGTAATCCCACAAATTATTGATGACAGAATTTTAAATATCACATTACTATTTTTAAAATCACTTTTAAGAACAAACTATTTCTTCTTTGAAGATACAATTGCCTTTAAGATTGATACAAAAACATTTGGGAAAGACTTAAAAGGTTTACAACCAAACTTAGAAAACTTTATTTATCACCCAGATTTCTATGGGGTTCACTTAAGAATGTCAAAGGTATCAAGAGGTGGTCTTAGATGGTCAGATAGACATGATGATTATAGACAAGAAGTAAAATCTCTTATGATTACACAAGAAGGTAAAAACTCTATTATCATTCCAGATGGTTCTAAAGGTGGTTTTGTAATTAATAAAGAGGCTTCTGAAGTTACAAAAGAGTTCTTTGCTGAGACTTATTCTAAGTTTATCAATGCAAATTTAGACTTAGTAGATAACAGAATCAATGGAGAGATTGTAAGGGATGAAAGAATCATTGCTTATGATGGTGATGACCCATATTTTGTAGTTGCAGCAGATAAAGGAACTGCAGCTATGAGTGATGTTGCAAATAATATTGCAATTGAAAGAGGGTATTGGCTAGGAGATGCTTTTGCAAGTGGTGGAAGTAATGGTTATGGTCATAAAGACTTAGGTATTACTGCACGTGGGGCTATTATGTCAACAAAAAGATTCTTTATTGAAGATGGTGTTGATATCTATAAAGATGAAGTGTCAGTTGTAGGTATTGGTTCTATGAGTGGAGATGTATTTGGTAATGGTATGATTGAATCTGAAAAATTCAAACTTGTTGCTGCCATTTCTCATAAAGATATTTTTATTGATCCTAAACCAGATATCAAAAAAGCATATGTTGAAAGAAAAAGATTATTTGAATCTAAAAGTGGTGGCTGGTTAAACTATGACAAAAAAGCTATCTCTAAAGGTGGAGGTATTTTTAATAGGCATGATAAAGAGATTGAATTAACAGCAGAAATCAAAAAGCTTTTAGGAACTACTAAAAAAGTAATTTCTGGTGAAGAGTTATGTAGAAAATTACTTACTTTAGAAGTTGATATGTTATTCAATGGTGGAGTTGGAACATATGTAAAAGCAAGTGATGAAAACAACCTTGATTTAGGTGATAAACAAAATGAAGCTGTAAGGGTAGATGCTACAGATATTAAAGCTAGAGTTGTTTGTGAAGGTGGAAATCTAGGATTTACACAAAGAGCTAGAATTGAATATGCTTTAAATGGTGGTAGAATACATCTTGATGCAATTGATAATGCAGCGGGAGTTAATACATCTGACCATGAAGTAAACTTAAAAATCTTACTTAACTCTATTAAGGCTCAAGGTATTTTATCTGAGAAACAAGTAAAAGATACATTAGATTCTTTAACAGATCAGGTTGTAGATATGGTTTTACAAAACAACTACGATCAAGCTTATGTTATATCTATTGACGAACAGTTCTCAAGAAAATATCCAAATGACTATAAACGTTCAATTCAAGTTTTAGAAAACAATATTGAAGCATTTAATAGAAGAGATTTTTATATTCCTAAAAATGAAAATTTAAATGAGATTATAGATATTCATGGCTCAATTGTAAGGCCAGTCCTTGGTTCATTACTATCATATAGTAAGATTTTTGTTAAAAAATTACTACTTGAATCAACACTAATTGAAGAGCAATTTGCACAGCAATATTTAACTAGATATTTCCCTAAATCATTTGTAGGTGCTTATGAACATGATATTACTAATCACCCACTAAAAAGAGAGATTACAGCAACTGTAATGGCAGATGCTATTGTAAATCACCAAGGGGTTACATTTATCTCTGATTATGAAAGATTAGGCTTAGAAAGATTCTTATTAAAAATCAAATCATATCTAATTGCAAAACAATTATTTGGTGCTAGAACTATTAGACAAAAAATCTATGACCAAGATTATATTATGCCAATTGATAAACAGTATAAACTTGTAAATAAATTAGAGTTTACTTTATATGCTAGTACTAGATGGATGGTTAAATACCTTAAAAAGAATCAGTTAGATTCAGCTCATATTCTAGATCATAAAGAAGAGTTGTTTACACTTTTATCAGAAGTGCATAATCAAAAAGTTGATGAATTAATTGAAGGTGATGATGAATTTAACCAATTTTATTCAGTAATTGATTATCTAAGATTTGCAATTGCCGCAATTATAATCAAAGAGGATACCCACCACTCATTTAAAGATGTAATAGTATTATTCTACTCATTAATCCACGAGTTTAATATCCTTGAAATTGTTATTGCATTAAACAGAGTAAATATCTCAAATCACAGTGATATGACTCTGCGGAACCAAGTGTTGCAGTTTATTGAATTTATTGTTGTTCACTATACGAAAAAAGTTTTAGATTTCCAAAGGGTTAATGAAGAACCAGATATCGCTTTTGCAAACTTTGTGACAAATGAAAAAGAGGTTTTCTACAAAGTAAGAGAGCATTTAGATTCATTTATGGCAAAAGATGTAAAAGATATTAAAGAAATCGCAATTACAGTTAATCAATTAATGGTATCATTAATATAAGAATTAACTTATAATTAACATATCTTTGTTAGTTTGATAATTAGTTATAAAGGAGCTAATTATGGATAAAAAAGATTTTGATGATGAACTAAGTATGGATAAAATTGAAGATTATGATGGAAAAGAGTCTCCTGAAAAAAGAAGAACAATTATGTACGTTATAATCGCAGGTTTAATTATTGGGGCTATAGTTACTTATTTTAAAATGACTTCAGTTCCTGATGATTATATAGGAACGCCTGAAAAACCAGGAATTGACGTAACTAAGAAATAAGGTTAAGATGGCACTATTTTACGATTTTTTTGAATACCACCAAAAAACAAAACACTCTTATTATTCTGTTAGGAATTTTCCTAACAGACTTGATTGGGATAACCAACCAAGTGCTTTTAAAACTTACCCAAAGGAATATAAAAGAGTTCCTTTAGGGGAAGAGTATACAAACTACGATTTTTTATATTATATAGCAGGAATTAGTGCAAAAAAGACATATCCAGGAGTTGAGTATTACTTAAGAATAAACCCAAGTGCTGGTGCTTTATATCCAAATGAAATATATTTTCAAGCTAGAAACCAAGAAGGTTTTGAAGATGGGATTTATCATTTTGAAATAAAAACATCAAATGCTACTCTTCTTAAAAAGTTAGATAAAGATGAAGGAATTGAGTCTAATTTAGGTTTTGATTTTTCATGTGATGGTTTTATTTTTTTTATTTCATCTATTTATTATCGTTCATCTTGGAAATACAAAAAAAGAGCATTTAGATATTGTTTATTAGATGCAGGACATATCATAGGTTCTATTGAAGCTAGTGCTTATTTATTTGAAAAAGATTTCGAAATTATTTATGATTTTGATAAAAAATATTTAAATAAGTTATTTTCATTCGACGAAAAAGAGTTTTTTACATCTATAGTTGTTTGTGGCAAAAATAACAAAAAAAACTTGAAGCCAATCAACTTAGACCTTGTGACAGTAGACGGATTGTGTTATGAGAATGATAATAGTAAAGAATTCTTTGAAAAAGAAGAAATAATTGAAAAAGCCTATGAAAATTCATTGAAAATAAATAATAAAATTGTACAATTAGAAAAAGCAAAGTTTATTTATAATAGAGAACTTTTTAAAGATATAGTTTTTAAAAGAAGATCAGTTAGAGGCTTTTCTAAGGCATTTATAACAAAAGCCCAACTGGAATCTATTTTAAATATATTAAATCAAGCTATTTCATCTGATTGTGATGAAGAAGTTGATATTTATTACGTAGTAAATAGAGTTGAAGGTATGCCATTAGGTTTATACAAAGATGAAGTTTGTATAAAAAAAGGTGACTTCAAATCAAAAGCTGGGTATTTATGTTTAGAACAAGACTTAGGTAGTTCTAGTGCTGTAACATTTTTTCTAGCATCAAAAGCTCGTAATTATCAAGCCCTTTACCAAAAAGCTGGAATAATTGGACATAGGCTGTATTTAAGCAGCAATTATTTACAGGTACAATGCAGTGGGATTGGCGCATACTATGATGATGAAGTATGTGAGTTTATAGATGATTATAGTATGGTTTTATACGCTTTAGCAATAGGGAATTAAAAGGTAATTTTGTGGATAAAATAAGAATATTATTAATAGAAGATGAAAAAATTATTGCTCAAAACTTAAAATCAGTTATTGAAAATTTTGGATATGAAGTTGTAGATATTGTAACTACTGCAGAAGAAGCATTAGAAGTTGCATTTGATAAAAGTATTGATGTTGTTGTTTCTGATATTGAGATTAGAGGTTTAACAGATGGAATTGAAGTATCAAAAATTTTACAAAATACTTACAACTTACCAATTATTTTTACAACTGCGTATAATGATGAAGAAAAAATCAAAAGAGCATCTGATGTTGTTAATATGGTTGGATATTTAGTAAAACCAATTAGAATTGATGAATTAGATACATTAATCAAAATTGCAGTAACAAAGTATAAGATTTTAGAAAAAAGAAATCTGAAAAATATTGCAGGTGCATATAAGTATGATTTTGAAAACAAGAAAATCTTTGAAGGTGATGATGAGATTGTATTAACTAGAAATGAAAGTATTTTATTATCTTTATTAGTTAATTCAACTGAAAATATTTTACCTTATGAAGCAATCAATAGAGCAATTTGGAAAGAACAAAAAGGTTCTGATGTTGCAAGAAGACAATTGATTCATAGATTAAAAACTAAATTAAATAAATTAGAGATTGCATCTGAAAAAGGAATTGGAATCTTTATAAAAGAGTAAGACTAATCTTACTCTTCTACCGTATTCATCATCCAGATTGAGAATACATCAATATATCTCCAAAAAGACTCTTTAAGCTCTTCAGGCATATCAAGTTGTGTTAATATTAAAGCATATGATTCTAACCAGATTCTTCTAGCCTCTTGTGTAATAGCAAATGGCGAGTGTCTAGCAGCCATCATAGGTTTTCCTCTATTTTGATCAAAATATCTAGGGCCACCACAGATTTGAATAAAGAAATCAGCTGAGTGTTTTTTTGCTAATGCAAAACCTTCATCACTTGGTGGGAATAAACCAGCAATGTTACTTTCTCTTAATAAATCATAGTGGTCAGATACAAGTTTTCTCATTCCTTCTTCACCTAAAAACTCTAAGATTCTTGGGTCTGGTAAATCAACTGGAGGTCTTGTTCCAACTTGAGCGGCAGTAATATTATATTCCATTTGTAACCTTTTTAATTTGTAAAATTGTTTATATTTATCATGCATATTTATTGCAAAGTAATAATACTATGATACTCTAAAATATAATCTTAAAAAATAAAAGATAAATAATGGTAAAATAATTTATAACTTAATGGAAATATTATGTCTAAAAACACAAAAAAGATAATAGAGTGCTACGGTTGTGGTCTTTTCATAGATAAACCTAGCAAAAAAGATAAAAGAATATATAAATGTCCAAGATGCAATAGCAAAATATCATTGGATAAAGAACATAGTTTTGACTCTTTATATTATTCGATTTCAGCTTTACTATTATTTGTACTTTTAAATATATATCCATTGGTATCACTAAATGTAAATGATACTATTTTAAAAGCTACACTGTTTGGTGCAGTAACTATTTTGTATGAACAAAACTTTTTTGTGGTAGCTACAATTGTTTTGTTTACAACTATTTTAGCACCTGTATTCAACTCATTAGTAATAATATTTTCATTTATACAAATACATACAAAAATAAGAATTTTCTCTGATACCTTATTGCATGATGCATTTCATTTTTTTAAGCAATGGGGGTTTGTAGAGGTCTTTATTGTAAGTATTATTGTTACATATATTAAATTAATAGGAATGGTATCATCTACAAAGTTTGATATTGGTTTTTATGTTATGTTAGTATATATCTTCTTTTTTTACATGTCAAACGTTAAGTTTGAAGGTAAAAATGTATTTGGAGAGTAGTTATGGTATTAATGTCTTGTAAAAATTGTCATAAAGTTTTTGAAAGAGAGAATTATGATAATTTTGTATGTACTAGATGTAATCATAAAGTAAGAAAAAGAATCAAAGATTCATTACAAGTATCTTTGGCTTTAGTTATTTCTGCTATATTTTTATATATACCAGCTATGGTTTATCCAATGATGGAGATTACCCAACTTAGTGTTAGTATTGAAAGTACTATTTTAGAAGGTGTTATTAGCTTTTTAGAGTATGAGAGTTATTTTATAGCCTTTGTGATTTTTACAGCTAGTGTTGTAATACCTTTGATTAAACTAATTGGATTATTATTGATTTTTGTATCTTTGAAGATAAATATAAAAATGAGTAATAAAACAAAAATACTTATATTTAAATTTATTGAGATTATTGGAAAATGGTCGATGATAGATATATATGTTGTTGCAATTTTAGCTTCTGTTATTCAAATGGATGAAATATTTAATATAAAAGGTGGAATTGCGGCAACTTCTTTTGCTTTAGTAGTTTTATTTACTATAGTCGCTGCACATAGATTTGATACAAGGATAATTTGGGATGAGCAAAGATAGTGTTGAACATCAAGAACAAAGTGTAATTTACAAACCAAGAGAAAAGCAAAAAAAGGCAGTATCTTTTGTATGGATACTTCCTGTAATAATTGCTTTAATTTTATCTTGGATTGCTTATGAATCTTATATGAAAAAAGGTACGAATATTGAAATTATATTTAAAAGTGCCGAAGGTTTAAAAGAGGGTGTGACACCTTTGGAATACAAAGGTTTACAACTTGGGAAAGTTACAAAAATTGGTATTCATGATGATTTAAAAAGTGTAAAAGTTAATATTCTTGTAAAAAATGAAGCGGCAAAATATGTTGCTAGTGAAAGTTCAAGGTTTTGGATTAGAAAACCTACTATTTCTTTAACAAAAATCTCTGGCTTAAGTACACTTATTTCAGGAAATAAAATTGAATTATCACCTAAGTTTAGAACTACAGAAGAGTATGAGAAGGGTGAAGCAAAATTTATCTTTGAAGGATTAGATTCAAAACCTGATGATGAACTAGCAAATGATGGATATTACGTTACTTTACTTGCTAGTGATAAAGATAATGTTGAAGTGGGAACACCAATTTTTTATAATCAATTCCAAGTAGGTGAAATTGCATCTAAAGAGTTTAAATTTGAAAAGGTATTTTTAAACGCATATATTTATGACAAGTTTAATTACCTTGTAAATAAAAGTTCTAAGTTTATTATGAATAATGCGTTAAAAGTAAACTATGGACCAAGTGGTTTACAAATTGAAGTAAGTTCACTTTATTCTGCTTTAGTTGGGGGAATTACTGTAAAAACTCCAAAGAAAGATGAAGAAAAAATCTCAAAAGCAGAAGTATATATCTTATATCCTGATAAGGATACTTTAGAGAAAAAAGAGTATTTCCATATTAAGTTTCATAGTGCTAATGGAATAGGTGAAAATACACCAATTATCTATAAAGGTGTAAATATTGGTAAGATTACTAATATGACTCTAAATCCAGATGATGTTTCAACTAAAGCTTTTATTTATGAAAAATACAAATATTTACTTACTGATAAAACAGTTTTCTTTATACAAAAACCAACTGTTGGTTTTGAGGGATTTAAAAATCTTGGAAATATTATCAAAGGTAATTATGTTTCATTAACTTATAAAAAAGGTGATTTTAAAAATACATTTACTGCAAAAGATTACAAAGAAATAAAAGAAAAAGTAAATAGTAAAACTATTACTTTATATAGTGATAATCTTAACTCTATTACAACAAAATCAAAGCTTTATTATAAAAATATTGCTATTGGAAAAGTTTTAGATTATGAATTAACTAAAGATCTAAAAAAAGTAAAAATCAAAGTATCAATAGAGAAAAAATATGAAGCTTTAGTCAACAATCATACCTTATTTTATGATATGAGTTCAAAGCTATTACAACTAAAAGATTTAGATGTTGATGTAAACTATCATGGTTTAGAAAACCTATTAAATGGTGGAATTGGAATAGTTACAGAAAAAAGAAAATCTAGACTTACAAAAAATAGTTTTAAACTATATGGAAAATATGAGGATGTTGCAAGATTAAAAAGAATCTATAATAAAGGTTTTTTAATAGATGCATATTTTGACAATGATTTCAAAATCCAAAAAGATATGTCTATTATTTATAAAAACCAAGAAATAGGTTTTGTTAAATCTATTAAATTTAATGAAAATAAATCTAGGGCAAAACTGCTTATTTATAGACAATATAAAAAGTATCTAAACACTACAAGTAGATTTTATAAGAAGTCAAAATTAGATGTAAAAGCAAGTTTAAATGGTATTTTATTTGAAATGGATAATTTTACATCATTGCTAGAAGGTTCAATCCATCTTCAAAGTAAATCAAATATGGTTTATAAGTCATATCAAATCTTCTCTAATGAAGATGAAATGAAAGATTCATCAAATAGTATTACTATTTTATTTGATGATGTGGAAGGCTTACATGAGCAGTTCTCGCAACTTACATACAAAGGTGTGAAAATAGGTAAAGTTACTAAGGTTTCTTTAACTCCTGCTCACAAAGTAAAAGTAAAAGCTCAAATCTATACTGATTATGAAGAGTTTGCAAAAGAGGGAACAACTTTTTATTTAAAGAAACCAAGAATATCGCTACAAGAGGTTGCAAATGCAGGTTCTACTTTAATGGCTGTAAATATTGGTGTTGTAAAAAGTTCTAATAAAAGATTTAAAGATAGGTTTATAGGTCATAATACTATGCCATCTTTAGCAAAAACTCAATTTGGTACAATCTTCAAAGTTGAATCTTTCCATGCTTTAAAAGCAAATCTTGATTCACCTATTTATTACAAAAATGTGAAAATTGGAAAAGTGCACAAAGTAGGTCTTGCAAATGATGGTTCAAGAGTTATTATAGATTGTTTGATTTATGATAAATATACAAAATTAGTAAGACAAAATTCGAGGTTCTATGATATTAGTGGCTTTGAAGCAGAGTTCTCAATATTTGGTAGTAGCACGGTTGAATCAAATACCTTTACAAGTATTTTAAAAGGTGGTTTAGTGGTAGTTACTCCTATTGAGTATAACAGACGTGCAACATCAAAAGATAGATTTAAACTAATTAAAACTTTACCTGATGGTTGGGATAGCATAAGCCCTAGTATCAAATAATGAATTTAAACAAAAAGATAGATAGTTTTTTAGATTTCTTCCCAAGTGTCTTAAAATACACTCTAATTCTATCTTTTTGTTTTGCTATTTTTTATACTTCATATTATTTTTTAGACCCTCATTATCAAGAAGCAATTGATGCTTTTATTTTAAGGGTTATTATCTACTGCAAAACAAGTATTCTTTTATTTATCAAATTTATCACAAAAGAGTTTTTATCATTCTTTTGGGGTGTGGTAATTATGCAGTTCTCTTACGGTTTTATAATTGGTGGAATAAAGAAGTTTTTCCTTATGAGTCTTAGTTCTAAAGTTTTATTATTAAGTATCTCTTTGGGAAAAAGGTATTTGATTGATAATGTAATTATGGTTAGTTTAAACAACAATTTTTTGATTCATTTAAAAACACCAATACTAAATCTTTTGGCACATTATAAAGAACTATTTAAAGAGTACTCTTTAAAAAAGAAGATAACAGTTTGGGCAGTAGCTATTGGAATACCTATGGTTATATTAGCTCCTATTTTATATTTTGTTGGATTCTTAACTTTTATATTAGAGAAGCTTTTTTCGGCAAATATGTGGAAGGCTATGCTTGTTTGGTTTTTGAAAGTCTTAACAGTTTTTTTAACATTTTTTTCAAATATTTGGGATTCATGGTTTGCGCCAATTTTAGAAATAGTTTTATTTACTTGGATATTAGGACTATTAGAAAAGATTCCATTTATTGGCAAACTTTTAAAGCCTATTTATAAGAAAATAAATCTAGGTATATTAAAAACAAAAAGGTTCTTAAGAAGACATTTTCATAGGAAAATGCAAAAGGGATTTTCAAATGCAGTAGAGCATATTAACTATCATGTTGATATCACTATTTTAAAGTCACAAAATCAACAGCTAATAAAGAACTATAAAAAATCAAAACAAAAAGCTATGAAGAGGTATTTTCATAAAACACTAAAAACAAATAGAGAGTATGTTTATAATAAAAGAATAAATGCATACCTAAAAAATGAAAAGACTCAAAATATCAGAGTCTTCTCACCTTCTAGAAGAAAAAATAAGTAGTAAAATACTACTTATTTAATTCAGATTTTAATCCTACATACAATGAATAACACATAAGAAGTAGAATAATTGTAAATGGTAGTGCAGTTGTAATAGAACCTGCTTGAAGTGCCGATAAGGCTTCACTTCCACCTACGTATAATAAGGCAATAGCAACTAGACCTTCTAAAATAGCCCAGAATACTCTTTGGATTGTAGGAGAGTCAATTTTACCACCAGCTGTAATACTATCAATTACTAAAGAACCAGAGTCCGATGAAGTAACAAAGAATACAATTACTAAGAAAATAGCAATTGAAGATGTAATTGTTGCAAATGGAAGATTCTCTAACATTTGGAACATTGCAAGTGATTTATCAGAAATACCATTTGCTAAAGCACCAACATTTCCAATAACTTGATCAAGTGCAGTTAAACCAAAAGTACTCATCCAAATTGATGTAACAATAGTAGGAATTAAAAGTACTGCAATAATAAACTCTCTTACAGTTCTACCTTTTGAAACCCTAGCAATAAACATACCAACAAATGGAGACCATGCAATCCACCAAGCCCAATAGAATACTGTCCAACCATGGAACCAGTCATTATCTTCTCTTCCTACAAAATTACTTAAAGGAATAATATTTGAAGCATAGTTTGCTAATGTTGTACCAACACCTGATAAGATGTTAAATGTAGGTCCAACTAAAATGATAAAAATCACAAGTCCTAAAGCTAGAATAATATTAAATTTACTTAATACTTTTACTCCACCTTCTAAACCTTTTACAACTGAAACTAATGCAAAGATAGTAATACCTACAATAATCCAAATTTGAGTATTAACACCATTGTCAATATCAAATAAGAACTTTAATCCAGAAGATACTTGTTGTGCTCCAAGACCTAAAGAAGTTGCAAGTCCAAAGATCGTTGCAAATACTGCTAATAAATCAATAATATGACCTGGCCATCCCCAAATTCTTTCTTTTAATATAGGATAAAAAGCAGATCTCATAGTTAAAGGTAATTTTTTGCTGTATGCAAAGAAAGATAAAGATAATCCAACTACAGCATAAATAGCCCAAGGGTGAAGTCCCCAGTGAAACATTGTAGCACCCATAGCTAAATCTTTTGCTTCAGGTGTATGTGCTGCTACATTTAAAGGTGTATGCCACCAAGCAGTATAATAAGCCACTGGTTCTGCAACAGACCAGTACATAAGACCAATACCCATACCAGCTGCAAACAGCATAGAGAACCATGCAAAGTTTGAGAATTCAGGTTTTGCTTCTTTTCCACCAATTCTAATTTTACCAATTGGTAATACAATCAGAAGAAGACAAAAAACAACAAATAGATTTCCAGAGAACATAAATAGCCAATCAAAGTTATTGATTGCCCACCATTTAGCTCCATCTAAAACATCTTTTGCTTCTTTTGGTGAAATTAATGTACCTATTACAAATACTACAATTAATAAAGCACTTATAATAAATACAGGATTATGAATATCTAGACCAAACTTTTGTAAGTTATCTTGTCCAATTTCATATTTTGTTTCATTTTCTTTCATAAAATATGTTTCCTCGTATATAAAAAATTGTTATAAAAACAAGTTTATAGGGTATAAAAATTATACTTAATTGTAAGTTTATTAGGTATAAAAGTTGTACATTTTATACTTTTTTGTTTCGTTTAGACATTTCATGTACAATTATAATATTTTTTTATGAAATAATTTACCACTAGTTAAGTAAAAATATTACATAATGAATGTAATAAAAGCACAATACTGTTGTAAAAAGGAAACATTATCGCAACAAAAAATAAGAAGTTGATTGTAAAAAATGTTTTTAAGGTCTTTGGGAAAGAACCCAAAAAGGCTTTAAAGATGTTAGATAAAGGTCTGTCCAAAGAAGAGATCTTTAAAAAAACTGGGATGACCATTGGTGTTCAAGATGCAAGTTTTGAAATCAATGAGGGAGAAATTTTTGTAATTATGGGGCTGTCTGGCTCTGGAAAATCTACACTTGTAAGACTACTAAATAGATTAATTGAGCCAACATCTGGCAAAATCTACATTGATGAAACTGACGTAACAAACTTAAATGATAAAGAATTAATTGATATTAGAAGAAAAAAAATATCTATGGTATTTCAATCTTTTGCTTTAATGCCTCATATGAATATTATTGATAATGTATCTTTTGGATTAGAACTAAGTGGTATAGAAAAATCAAAAAGATATGAAGCTTCAAAAAAAGCATTAGAGCAAGTAGGACTTGCTGGATATGAAGAATCTTACCCTGATGAGTTAAGTGGAGGTATGCAACAAAGAGTTGGTTTAGCTCGAGCACTTGCTAATGATCCAGATATTATGCTTATGGATGAGGCATTCTCTGCACTTGATCCTCTTATTAGAACTGAAATGCAAGATGAGTTACTAATCTTACAAGAAAAAGAAAAAAGAACTATTGTATTTATCTCTCATGATTTAGATGAAGCTATTAGAATTGGAGATAGAATCGCAATTATGCAAGGTGGGGAAGTGGTTCAAATAGGAACTCCTGAAGAGATTATCAACGAACCTGCAAATGATTATGTAAAATCATTCTTTAAAGGTGTTGATGTAACATCTGTATTAAATGCTTCACATATTGTAAAAAAAGTTCACTCAACTATTGTAAATAAAGAAAGTACAGGAATTAAATCTGCTCTACAATATATAGCTGATTTTGATGAAGACTATGGATATTTTATAGAAAAGAGTGGGAAATATATAGGTTTACTTACTTTAGAGTCTTTAAAAGAACAAAAAAAGCTTGGTGGAACTATTCATGATGCAATTATTGATGAGAAACCTATTAATGAAAATTTACAAATAGGGGAGTTTATTTCAGATATTGCAAATCATATTTATCCAACTGCGGTGATAAATGATAATGGAAAATATAAAGGAACAATCTCAAAAAGTAGATTATTAAAAGTATTTGATGAAGGAGTAGAACATGAGTAGTGATCCATGGGGAAATGCATCCACTGCACAAGAGAATAAAGAATCTTCAGTTGATTGGTCAGCTGCAGCTTCAGCTCCTGTTGAAGAAGAGAAGAGTTTTAATATATTTAATCCTTTTGAAGAGGCTTTGATTCCATTTGATGATTGGACAAATAAAGGTATTGATTGGTTGGTTGAAAACTTTAGAGAGGTATTTTTAGCTGCAAAAGCACCAATTGATATTGTTTTAAAAGCAATTGAAAGTTTTTTACTATTTTTAAATCCATATGTAGTAATCATCTTTTTTGTTTTATTAGCTTTGCAAGTTTCTAGTAAAAAATTAGCACTTGGTACATTAGTTTCATTTTTTGCAATTGGATTTATTGGAGCGTGGGAAGAGTCGATGATAACTTTATCCTTAGTAATCACAGCTGTAATATTCTCAATAATTCTAGGTTTACCTCTTGGAATTTGGAGTGCAAAAAGTGATACAGTTGACAAAGTCTTACGTCCGATACTTGATGCAATGCAAACAACACCAGCCTTTGTATATCTAATTCCAATAGTTATGTTATTTGGTATTGGAAATGTTCCTGGTGTTATTGTAACTATTATCTTTGCACTTCCTCCTCTTATTCGTCTTACTAATCTTGGAATTAGACAAGTGCCTGAGGATTTAATTGAAGCATCTAGATCATTTGGAGCAAGTTCCTCTCAAATGTTGTGGAAAGTTCAAATTCCTGTTGCTATGCCAACTATTATGGCTGGTATTAACCAAACATTGATGTTAGCACTTTCAATGGTTGTAATTGCATCAATGATTGCAGTAGGTGGTCTTGGTCAAATGGTATTAAGAGGAATTGGAAGATTAGATATAGGACTTGCGGCAGTAGGTGGTCTTGGTATTGTACTTCTTGCAGTTATCTTAGATAGATTAACGCAAGAGATGGGTAACAAAGATAAAAATGATAAAAGAAAGTGGTATGAAAAAGGACCAGCAGGATTTGTTTATAAACTAACTAAGGAGAAAAAATGATAAATAAAAAATGGTTAATCGGAAGTATTGCTTCAGTTGCTTTAGCTTCAAGTTTATTTGGTGCGAAGGTTACAGCATTATCAAGTGGTATTGCAGAAGAAAAATTTCAAACATTAGTTGTTACTGAAATTCTAAAAAAAATGGGACATGAAATTGAGGATATCAAAGATGTAAACTATGATATTGCTTTTCAAACTATTGCAAATAATGCAAAAAGTAAAGATGTTTATCTTTTAGCATCAATGTGGGATCCCTTACATAATTCAAAAATTGATGGAGTTGGAGGAGAAGAGAAAGTAGTAAAATTCTCTAACTTTATTTCAAATTGTGCTCAAGGGTACTTAATTGATAAAAAGACTGCTGATAAGTATAATATTAAATACTACAATGATTTAAAAAAGCCAGAGATTGCAAAACTTTTTGATTTAAATGGAAATGGAAAAGCTGATTTAACTGGTTGTAATGCTGGTTGGGGATGTGAAAAAGTTATTGAACACCAATTAGATGCATATGACATGAGAGGTGTTGTTGAACATAACCAAGGTGAGTATTCTGCACTTATTGCAAATACTATTGCAAATTATAAAACTGGTAAACCAATTTTATATTATACATGGACTCCATATTGGGTAAGTGGTAAGTTAGTTCCAGGTAAAGATGTAGTATTTTTACAAGTAACTCACTCTGCTAATCCAAACACTGCTTCTACAAAATTACCAAATGGTGCTGATTATGGATTTAACGTAAATCACCAAAAAATTGTAGCAAATGCAAGTGTTAAAACTGAAAATAAAGATATTGCAAAACTACTTGATATTGTAAAAATCAATGTAAATGATATCTCTGGTCAAAATATGCTTATGGCAAATGGTCAAAATAAAGAAAAAGATATTAAAAGACATGTTCAATCATGGCTAAAAACTAACTCAGCAAAAGTTGATGCTTGGATAAAAGAAGCTAAAGCTGCTAAATAATACTTTTAAACAAGGGGTTTAATTCCCTTGTTTATCTTTTCTAACTATAATCTACACAATCAAAAAACAAAAGAGCAAATATGAATACAATACCTAAAACTATGAATGCTGTAATTCTAAAATCAAATGGTGATTATGACCAGTTGGAGTATGTAAAAAACTATGAAACTCCAAAACCTAAAGAGAATGAGGTTTTAGTTGAAGTAAAAGCTGCAGGGGTTAATAACACAGATATAAATACAAGAATAGGTTGGTACTCTAAAAACGATAATAGTGCAGATGATGCTTCTTGGGCAGGTGAAGCTTTAAATTTTCCAAGAATTCAAGGGGCTGATGTATGTGGATATATTGTTGATGTTGGAGAAAATGTAGATAACTCAAGAATAGGACAAAGAGTATTAATAGAACCAAGCCTACAAAAGTTAAATGGAAAACAGTTAGAAAATCCATGGTATTTTGGAAGTGAATGTGATGGTGGTTTTTCAAAATATACAGTAATTTCAAAAGAACATGCTTTTGAGATTAATAGTGATTACACAGATATAGAATTAGCATCTTTTCCTTGTTCTTACTCAACATCAGAAAACTTGTTAACAAGAGCAAATGTAAGTGAAAATGATATTGTTTTAGTATCAGGAGCTTCAGGTGGAGTTGGTAGTGCAACTATTCAATTAGCACGTGCAAGAGGTGCTGAAGTTATTGCTATTACATCTGAGAGTAAAGCTGAAGAGATTAAAGCTTTGGGTGCTTCAAAAGTAGTATTACGAGATGAAAATCTTGTTGAAGTTCTTGGTAGAAATTCAGTTACAGTTGTAATAGATTTAGTTGCAGGTGAAACTTGGAGTGATTTTCTTGAAGTTTTAAAACCTAAAGGAAGATATGCTGTATCAGGTGCTATTGCTGGTCCTATAGTTGAACTTGATGTTAGAACTCTTTATTTAAAAGATTTATCATTTTTTGGATGTACTGTAATTGAAGATGAAGTATTTCCAAATCTTGTTAAAAGAATAGAAAATAAAGATATTAAACCATTAGTTGCAAAAACTTTTGCTTTAGAAAATATTGTAGAGGCTCAAAAAGAGTTTCTAACAAAAAAACATATTGGTAAGATTGTTTTAGAAGTAAAATAAAAGGTAAAATACCTTTTATTTTAAACTTGGGCCTTTTGGCTAATTAGAATTTTTACTCTATCTAATTTTGCAATTTCATTAAACTCTTCATCATTTTCTATTTCAGAACTATAATCTTCATTTAACTCAATTGCTTTTTCTAAATCTGTAATTGCATTTTCTTCTTGATTTAAAACAGCAAATGCTTTTGCTCTTTGATAATATGCATTTGCATAGTTATCATCAATAAGTAAAGCTTGATTTGTTAGATTTAAAGACCAGTTTGCTTCACCTAAGTCTAAAACAGCATCAGCTTTGTATGCAATAGCTTCAACATCATCAGGACGTAATTCTAAAATCTCATCATAAACTTCAATTTTACCAGAAGGAGTAGAGTCTTGAGATGCTCTTAACCATAATGAGTGAATTGTATTCATAAGCTCAATCTCTTGGGCATTGGCTTTTACTTGTTTTGCTCTTTTTGCAAGTGTCTCTTCAAACACAGCCATTCTATCTTCATACTCTTTGATAGTTTTAGAAGTTTTTTCATCAATCATATGTTTTACTTTTTCATTGATATCTTTAATAGAAGACCAACCAATGATTACTAAAATGGAACTGGCAGCTGCAATAATATAGAACATATTATTAATAGTTGACGTTGCATAATTGATAACATAGTTTGAAATCTCAACCTCTTTTTTTGCTAAAGTTTCGTGTAGTTGAACTTTTAAATCTCTATTTTCGTCCCTTAGAAGTTTTATTTCATTTAAAATATAGTTTTCAACAAAAGGGGTGTAAAGTGGTTTTTCTAAGTTCTCAATTTTTTTGTTTAATTCTTTTTCTTGTGTATTTGCAAATAGTGTAGAAAAAGTAAGAAATAGTAATAATAAATACTTCATAATTAGCCTTTTGTTTTAATTGGCTAATAATATTAAAAAATTTATTAGAAGTAAAGAGTTTTTTGTAAGTTTTAGTTATCAAGTAGTTTATTGTGCTACTTGATAACCTCTATGTCTAATTGTATTTATAAAGTTGTCTTGAAAAGTATTTTGAATACCTTTTCTAATTATATTGATATTTACTTCAACAACATTTCTAACTACCCATTCTGGGTCATCCCATAAAACATCAAGTAGTTCTTCTTTTGAAATAGCTGCATGGTGTCTATTTTTTATTAAGTATTCTAAAATAGAAAAAGGTTTTCCATTTATAACTAGTTTATTATTTTGCTCATCACTAATAGAGTTTTCTTCTTTGTTAATAGTATATTTTTCATTGAATTTATATTCCATTTGAAAATTCTCTTTATGAATAGCATACATTTTTGCTAGTAAAATATCTTCATCAGTATTTGAATCAAGTACACAAAGTGCACCTTTTTTAAGTAGTTTTATTTCATCTTTTTTTGTTAATGCATCGCATAAACAAATTACTGCTGTTTTTCTAGGGTTAACTTTTTTTAATAGCTCTTTTATTTGTGTAGTATTATTATGATTTATAAGTATTATATTGTAGTGTCTAACTTCAGCATGGTAAATAGCATCTTCCATGTCTATAGTATCATCACAAATATAAAAATTGTTCTCTTGTAAATAGTCTATAATATCTTCTTTTATATTTAATGATAACAGTCTCATTTAATTTATTTAATATCCTTTTTAGAATTTCGTAACTACTATTTCATTCACCTCAATCTTATAATTGTATTCTTCTTTTAAAGATTCTAAAACTTTTAAAATATTTATAACTTCAATTAGTTCTTTACTGGAACCAAGGGTTCTTGAGTTATTTGAAATATAAAGTTTTTCCTGATTTATATATAGTTTATTAAAAAAATGTTTCTTATTCAATGTTAAAAGTTTTTTAAAGTCTTCTAAGTCTTCCAAATTCATTAACGTATCTTATTAAAATATTTCCTATAAAATTGGTAGTTTATTACATAAGTAATGTAAAAAAAATACATAGTTCAGGTTTATTTATAGCAAAAAAATCTTAGAAAACCCTTAGATAACCATGTCTGCCTATTTTTAAAATAACTTTTTATATAATACATTTTTAATTTATATGAAGGATTTATATATTGGCTTTATTAGATAACGATAAAGATGTACTACCTCTAAGTAGTATTGCAGAACTTTTAACTGCGAAAGTTAGAACACTTAAAATGTATGAAGAAAAAGGTCTTTTACCAAAAAAAAGAGAGACAAAAAAATTGTATTCAATTAATGATGTAAAGATGATATCTTTCGTGCATTATTTAGCAAGTGTAAAAAAGATTAATGCAAATGGAATTAAATATATAAATGAAATGTTAGATAGTAACATGGATGAAAAAAATAGAACAGAGTTTTTAGATTTAGTTGAACAAAAATTAGAAAACTTATCTGGTTCTGAAGTAACTGACGTAGAAACAATCTAAATCAATATGTATTTTACATATTGATTTATTTCTCTTTAGCTTTTTTTACAATACTCTCAATCATATTATTAAATACAAAATAGTGTAATGGAACCATAGCATACCAATATAGTCTTCCAAAAACTCCTTTTGGCAAAAAGTATGCCGATTGAATTAACTTATCATCTTTGATTTTAAACTCTAACCAAGCATGACCTGGTACTTTCATTTGTGCAAATAAAAGTAGTCTTTCATCCTCTTTTATATCTGCAACTTGCCAAAAATCCAAACATTCTCCAACTCTTAAGTCACATTGGTCACGTCTTCCTCTTTTTAATCCTACACCACCAATTAGTTTATCCATGATGCCTCGTATTTCCCAAAGGAAGTCATAGTCAAACCAACCATTTTGTCCACCTATAGACATAAAGCTATTATAAACCTCTTTTTTTTCTAAAGTTGAAATATCATGTTCTTTTCTATCTACAAAAATTGCATCTGAAATCTCTTTTGAGTGATCCCTATCCCAAATCTTTCCGCCATAATCTGTCCATCTACTAATAACTTGATTTGATTCTATTTCCTCAACAGCTTTTTTTACAGCATCAATAAACTTGATAGGTTTTATATGTGAGAAGTATTTTGAAGCATTGTCATTTTGTATTACAACCTCTGATTTAAGTCCTTCGATTAATGCTTTTGCAACGTTGAATGGCACAGGTGTAAATAGATTTAACCAATATGAAGAGATGTTTATAGATAAAAAAGGAAGAGGTATTAAAAATCTTTTTAAGCCAAGAGCAGTTCCCGCTTGAATCATCATATCTCTATAAGTTAATTGCTCAGAACCAATATCTATCATCAAGTTCTCTTTTTCTTCTAAGTATAATGAATCTTCTAAATACCGAAGTACATCTTCAACAGCAACTGGCTGAGCTTTTGTATATACCCATTTGGGTGTTGTCATAACTGGAAGTTTCTCAGTTAAATTTCTAATAATCTCAAAACTAGTACTTCCAGAACCAATAATCACACCAGCTCTTATCCATAAACATTGAACATTTTTATTTGAACTTAGAACTTCACCAGTTTCAATACGGCTTAGTAAGTGAGTGCTTGTATTTTCATCTTTAACACCAAGACCACCAAGATAAATAACTCTTTTTACTCCACACTCTTCACAAACATCTATGAAATTTTGAGCAGATACTCTATCTAGGTTTTTATAATCTTTTGATGCAAGAGAGTGAATAAGATAATAGGCAGTATCAACACCTTTAAGTGCTGCTTTTAGTTTTTCTTTGTCAAAAGTATCACCTTCAAAAACTTCAGCTTCTTTTTCTACGTTAGCAGATAAGGCCTTTTTATTTCTAACATAAAGTCTTAAATCAATATTCTTATTAGCTAAAAGTTTTTGTTTTAAACGTCTTCCAATATATCCAGTCGAACCAGTAAGTAGAACTTTCATGGTATATCCTTTTGACTTTTGTTTTATTTTAACATTAAATAATAGTTTTTGGTATTAATTTAGTGGCAGTTAATAAGAGGATTTACTCCTCTTATTTTATTTAATATAGTTTTCTTTTTTATCTTCTGTATCTAATTCTTGACCAATCTCTTGGTATCTTGTAAAGTAGTGTTTTACAAATGAGTTGATTTTGCTATTTGTTGGCATGAAGTATTTTTCTTCTTTTACTGCATACTGATTTAAGAATTCTGTTGCATCTTTTTTATCTAAGTAGTGGTTTGCTAAGGCAGTGTATGTATGAACGTACCACTGTTTTAATACTTTGATTTTTTCTTCACTCATATCAATGATTAGTTTTTCATCACTCCAATCTAAAACTTTTGAATCAAATAGACCGTTTAAGTGGATTAGTCCTTCACAATAGTATGGTTGAACTTCATCTACTTCCATCCATCCAATTAATCCAACAGCTCTTTTTACAACATCGATAAATACTTGCTCTTCTAGTTCTTTTTCATCATCTTGTTCATCTAGGATAAATGAGATAAGTCCACCAGTTGTTGCTTTGAACTCTTCGATGTTTTTGAAGTTTCCTGTTTTGTTCATCACTGATTCTGTTTCTTCATCACACCATAAAATATGTCCGTACTCATGTCCAACTGTTGAGATATCATATACTTGATGCCAAGCTGTAGTTTCGTTAAATAAAAACTCTCTATCTTTTGATAATAACTCTTGACCAAAAATCTCTTGTGATAGTTTCAAGAATGGTTTTGCTCTACTTGTTTGTAAAATCTCATCAGAGAATGCGAAGATTTTTTTACCTTCTTCTTTTGATACGATTTCATCATTTGGTACAACTTGTGCTGAGAATAATCCGTTGAATTCTGCACCAAAGAACACAGCAGGTCTTCCTATATATAGTTGTACTTTATCAAGTGATTTTAAAGAGAAGTCATAAACAGTTTTGTTTTCAGAACTTTGTTCACACTCATCATAAATCTTTGCAAAAGCAGATTTGATTTTGTTTACCCTGTGGTCATTTTGTGAGAACTCTGGGTTTGTAAGTCTAATATCCCACTCTAAAGCAACAGCCTTTCTAAAGTGATCTTCATAGTACTCTAATGGGTGACCAATTTGAACTGGTGATTTTATTTTCATCCATGCTCTATCTACATCTGCCCATCTTGCTACTAATTTATGCTCTTTATCTTCGCCAAAGGCTTTGATAAGTGATTGGATATATAAAATATAGTTCCATTTTTCACCATATACATCATCTTCAAGCTCAATTAGTTTTTCTTCAAACTCTTCAAGTTCATCGATAACTGCTGTAGCTTCGTTTTTAAAGGCTTTGATATATGCTTTTGATTTATAGTCATCTTTATCTTTTACAAGTGCAGAGTATGATCTATCTGCAATCATTTCATTGTGCCCAATATCAAATAGTTTGTTGTTTTCTAAGAACTCAAATACTTTCTCTTGGTCACCATCAAACTTATTCATTAAGTCTTTATTTACACCATTGATGATGTGTGCAGTCCAGTGGCTTTGCCAGATTGAAAACTTTAGACCTACGTTATAAACACCTTCAAATATCGCTTGATAAAATGGTGTTAAAAGATTGTTGTGTTTAATATAATCAACTGTATTTTTATGTTTTTCTTGCCAGAAGTCTCTTACAAAGCAGTATGCTTTTTCTTGAAGTTTGATTATTTCATCTTCTGATTTTTGTTTTTTCTTTAATACTTGTACAAGTGAATCATCTCTTAAATTTACTAATCTTGTTACAAGTGCAAGTCTTAAATCTTCAGTCATTTCAAGACCTAAAGTAGAAGCGAACTCATCAATAATTTGTAATTTTTCAGTTTGGTTGCTTTCTATATATGAAATAAGTTTATTTACATTTGTTTTTTGAGAGTTTAGGAAGTCATATACTTCTGCTAAATCTTCTAAAAATTTGTTTTTATCCAAAATATAATCCTCATTATTTATTAATGTTAGTCTATCTTTTTTAATCTTTCTTTTAAATAAGTAGTATAAAATTATTATATATGTTACTTATAAGGAGCATACTATGGTTATAGCACTTATTAAAGAGATTAAAAAACATGAATATCGAGTTGGTCTTACTCCAAGCAATGTAAAAGAGTATATAAAATATGGACATGAAGTATTAGTAGAATATGACGCTGGAGTAGGTGCTGGATTTTCAAACGAAGATTATATAGAAGCTGGCGCAAAAGTATTAGAAGATAAAAACGAATTATTTGAATTGGCTGGCATGATAGTAAAGGTAAAAGAGCCCCTTGAAGAAGAGTATGAACTATTTAAAAAAGGGCAAATACTATATACATATCTACACCTTGCTGCAAACAAAGAACTAACCCAAGCACTTCTTAAAAAAGGTGTTAGTTCAATCGCGTATGAAACTATCACAGATGATGCAGGGCATTTACCATGTCTTAGACCTATGAGTGAAATTGCAGGACGTCTTAGTATTCAAGAAGCTGCTAAATATCTTGAGAAACCTCAAGGCGGAAGTGGTGTACTTCTTGGTGGAGTTACTGGTACAAATAGAGGTGAGGTTGTAATCCTTGGTGGTGGAATAGTGGGAATGAACGCTTGTAAAATGGCTGTGGGACTTGGAGCAAATGTTACAGTCATTGCTAGAAGTGCTGCTACACTTGGATATTTTGATGATATTTTTGCTTCCAAAGTAACTACACTTTATTCAAATGAAGAGAATATCAAAGCCTCTATTAAAAAAGCAGATGTAGTTGTAGGAGCTGTATTAATCCCAGGTGCAAGTGCTCCAAAACTTGTGTCATTTGATGATTTGGCTCTTATGAAAAAAGGAAGTGTAATAGTAGATGTTTCAATAGATCAAGGTGGGTGTTTTGAAACAAGCAGACTTACATACCATGATAATCCAATTTATGATGTAAATGGAATCATTCATTATTGTGTTGGAAATATGCCAGGAGCTGTTAGTATCACATCAACCCAAGCACTTACCTCAAACACTTTAAAATACGGTATAGAAATTGCAAACAAAGGTGTAAAAGAAGCCATCAAAAATATTCATATTAGAAATGGACTAAATACTTATAAAGGTGATTTAGTAAATGAAGCGGTGGCTATTAGTCTTGACTTGCCATATAAAAAGATAGATTAATCCAATCTATCTTTTAAGTAGTATGATACTGCTAAAATTGCTAATATCACAAGTGGTAAAATAATTTTATCAATTGTGTCATTTACTGCCCAGTGTGAATATGAAGCAGCAATAAAATCAAAAGTAAATCCAGCATAAGCCCACTCTCTTATAGTTTTAAACTTTCTTGGTAAAAGAAGAGCAATTCCTCCAAGAATCTTAAAAATCCCAAGCATAGTAAAGAAATAAAGTGGATACTTCAATGTCTCAGTTACATATATAACAGCAGGTGTATGAAGAATATCTACAACTCCTCCATAAAACCCAACCATGATTGCTACAAACAATGTAGTAGCGTAGTAAATGTTCTTTTTATTTACGATTTTTCCTATCATCCTATCAACCCTTTTATAATCAGAAAATAAATTATATTCTTTTTATGTTTACTGAATGTTTATTTGTGATTTTATTATGAAATTAGCACTTTTGATAAACAAGTGCTAATTTAGTCAAAAACTTTAGCTTCCTTTTATAAAGTTGTGTTAAAATTACTGCATAAAATAACAAAAAATTTATAGGAGAAATTCGTGGCAAAACATCAATTTCAAACAGAAGTAGGACAATTACTTCACTTAATGACTCACTCTTTATACTCAAATAAAGAGATTTTTATTAGAGAATTAGTATCAAACTCAAGTGATGCTATCGATAAACTTAACTATTTAAAATTAACTGATGATAAATTAAAAGAAGCATATGCTGATTGGTCTGGTGAGATTAATATCTCTTTTGATGAAGCTGATAAGTCTTTAACTATTATTGATAACGGTATTGGTATGAATGAAGAAGATTTAATCGCTTCTATTGGTACTATTGCTAAATCTGGAACAAAATCATTTATTGATAATTTAACTGGTGATGCTAAGAAAGATTCTAACTTAATTGGACAATTCGGTGTTGGTTTCTATTCTGTATTTATGGTAGCTTCTAAAGTAGATGTTATTTCTAAAAAAGCTGGTGAAGAGACTGCTTACAAATGGTCATCTGATGGTTCTGGTGAGTTTGATTTATCACCTTGTACAAAAGAGTCTTCAGGTACTGTAATCTACATCAAATTAAAAGATGAAGAAGCAGAAGAGTTTGCATCAAAGGCAAGAATTGAAAACATTGTTGGAAAATACTCAAACCACATTGCTTACCCAATCTTCTTAAACTACTCAGAAGAAGTAGAAGAAGAGTTATCTGAAGAAGATAAAAAAGCTGGAAAAGAAGCAGCAAAAACAACTGAGAAAAGACATGAGAAAATCAATGAAGCTACAGCTTTATGGACTCAACCAAAGTCTAACTTAAAAGATGAAGATTACAATGACTTCTATAAGTCAATCTCTCATGACTCACAAGATCCAATGCTTACTATTCATACAAAAGCAGAGGGTGTAAATGAGTACACAACTTTATTCTACATCCCATCAATTGCTCCAATGGATATGTATAGAGCTGACTACCAACCAGGTGTTAAGTTATACGTAAAAAGAGTATTTATTACTGATGATGAAAAAGAGTTATTACCAACTTATTTAAGATTTGTTAAGGGTATTATTGATTCTGAGGATTTACCACTGAACGTTTCAAGAGAAATCTTACAAGAAAACAGAGTAATGGCAAACATCAAACAAGCATCTGTTAAAAAAGTATTATCAGAAATCAAAAAGCTTTCTAAAGATGAAGAAAAATACGAAAAATTCATCGAGCAATACAACAGACCTTTAAAAGAGGGTGCTTACCAAGACTTTACAAACAAAGATAAATTATTAGAATTAATCAGATTCAAATCTTCTAAAACTGAAAATGGGAAGATGACTTCTCTTGCAGCATATAAAGAAGCAGCAGATTCTGAGCAAAAAGCTATCTTCTATATCGTTGGTGAGAATGAAAATGTATTAAGAAACTCTCCATTATTAGAAGCATATAAGAAAAATGATATTGAAGTTCTAATTTTAGATGACAAAGAAATCGATGAAATCATCACTCCAATGTATGGTGCATACCAAGAGTGGGAATTCAAAGATATTACTTCTTGTGAAGCTCCAAAAGTAGAGCAAACAGAAGAAGAGAAAAAAGAAGTTGAAGAGAAGTTCCAAGACATCACTACAAAAATCAAAGATATTTTAGGTGAGTCTGTATCTGATGTAAGAGTTACAAACAGATTAAGCGAGTCTCCATCTTGTGTAGTAAAAGACGCAGGTGATGCACAAATGCAACAAATGGCTCAAATGATGAGAGCTATGGGACAAGAGATGCCAGACTCTGCTCCAATCTTAGAAATCAACCCAGACCACGAAATCGTAACAAAATTAAACGGTTTATCAGATGACTCTCTAGTTTCTGATGTATCATGGGTATTATTAGACCAAGCAAAACTATCTGAAGGTATGGATATTACTGATGCAGTAGCGTTTGCACAAAGACTTTCTAGAATCACTGCAAAAGCTCTTTAATAGAGCTATTTGCATAAATCTTCTGCGTTGAAGTAAATTTTTTGTTCAATCACGTACTTTAGTACGCTCAATCTCAAAAAATTTACTTCGCCTTGAATCTTCATACAACTAGCTCTATTATAGTTGGTTGTATATTTATTCTATTATTTTAATTGGAGTGAAATATGGAAAAAGATAATCCTGCTCGAAGACTACTTATAATCTTACAAGATGGAAAAGAAATAGTTGGACATACTCCCGCTAAAAACGCATGGCGTCAGTTATTTTGTATTAAAAACCAGAATGATGACTCAATATTATTTAGTAGACTAGGAAAGTTAATTACTTTACAAAATATTATTAAAGATGATGTTGAAAAATATCATCCTGATGAATTAAGTATTTGTAATAAAGCAATCAGTAATGTAAATTATGCTTTAAGTAAACAAAACTTGAGTTCGGATTGGAATAGTTTTATATCTCATATTTCTACTGAATCATTAGATTACCTGAAGTTAATAGCAAAACTACTTGATTATGAATATGAGACAGATATTATTGAAGAAGAAAAGCTTTCAGAGTTTAGAAACTCTGTAGATGAATTAATAAAAGAAATTAAAAGTTTAGAAATTGATGTTGAGTTCAAAAAATATCTTTTACATTATTTAAAAAAAATAATTGATTCGATTGATGAATATAATATTACAGGAATAACACCTATTATTGAGTCATTAGAAGTTACACTTGGGCATGGAATAATCAATAAAGAGTTTGGAGAGAACTTAAAAGAGTCAAAGTTAAGCGATAAGTTTGTAAATATACTTGAAAAATTAAACTCTTTAATAAATACTGGTAATAATTTAGTTCAACTATCAAATGGAATTATAAATTTTTTACCTAAATAAAATTATATGATATAATATTTCTATGAATAAGGATTAAAAGTGACAAAAGAATATATCATAAACTATTTATCAGAACATAAAGATGAATTCTCTCAAAAGTTTGGTATTACTAAACTTGGACTTTTTGGCTCATACGTTAGAGATGAAGCACAAAAGAATAGTGATATAGATATTCTTATTGAACTTGAAAACAACCTTACTGATATTCACGATAAAAAGAGTGATTTAAAAAAGACTTTAGAAAACTACTTTCATTTAAAAGTTGATATTGCTAGAGAAAAATATCTAAGACCTTTAGCAAAACAAGAGATTTTAAAAGAAGTAGAGTATGTCTAAAATAAAACTATCTCTTCTTTCTATTATAGAAGCTATTGATAAAATAGAACTTTATACAAAAGACTTTAATTCTGCTGATGAGTTTTATCATGATGAAAAAAGTTTTGATGCTACTATGATGCAGTTTGTTATCATAGGTGAAATGATTTCAAAACTTGATGATAGTTTTAAAGAAGAGTATTCAAACATCCCTTGGCAAAAAATCAAAGATTTTAGAAATATTGTAGCTCATAACTATTTTGGTATTGATGCTGATGAAATTTGGGAGATAATCACTACTAAAATAAAACCTTTAAAATTTGAAATTCAAAACATTACTAATTCTCTTTAATCTTAAAAATAAAAACATTTTATGAACCTTTTATAATAATCAGCTATAATCTTTAGTAATGCATTTTGGTATTACACATAGTTATATGTAATATTAAAGGTAGTCATATGGACACAGATTTTCTTATTTTATTTGGGTTGATTGTTTTTGCTTCTTCATTGATACATGGAAGTATTGGTTTTGGTTTTGGCATGATTGCAACTCCTGCGGTTGCTATGTTTACTGATATTCAAACAGCCATTACTTATATTCTTGTTCCTACTATGATTGTAAATCTTGTTAGTATTTTAAGTGAAGGTAAGTTTTTTGAGGCACTTAGGAAGTTTTGGTTTATCATACTTCTTATGGTTATAGGTGCTTGTGTTGGTACGTATTTGCTTATTTATTTTAACTCTGAGTATTTCAAGCTTCTTTTAGCGCTTATTATCTTTGTTTATCTTCTACAATCTCTTGTGAAAATACGAGCTAGTTTTATATCATCTTATCCTAAGTCTTCTACTTATGGTTTGGGAATCATTGGTGGTTTAGTATCTGGTCTTACAAATGTAGTAGCGCCTCTTACTATCATCTATACTTTAGAGATGAAGTACTCTAAAAAAGATACCATTCAACTATCTAATCTTTGTTTTTTATTTACAAAGATAGGGCAGATTGTTGTGTTTGTGTATTATGGAGCATTTACACAAACTGCTGTTGAGTTATCGGCTGTTAGTTTTATCATCGTTGGTGTTGGATTGTATTTTGGTCTTAAAATTAAGAAGCTAATTGATGCGAAGTTTTATATAAAAATACTAAAGTTCTTGCTTTTTATCATCGCTTGTACTTTAGTTGTAGATACTATTAGTTTATAAAAGGATATTGTTTTGGATACAAATTTATTGAAAGTTTTTATAACTGTTGCTAAAACAAACAGTATTTCATCTGCTGCAAAGAACTTAGGATTTACGCAATCAAACGTAACTCTTAGAATCAAACAGTTAGAGAAAAATCTAGGATACTCTCTATTTCACAGGACAAATAGAGGAGTAGTTTTAAGCAATGAGGGAGAGAAACTCTACCCTTACGCAATAGAGATAATCAAAAAAGTTGATGAAGTACAAATACATATGAGAAATATTGATTATCAAGAACTACTAAAAATAGGTTCAACCCAATCAAACGCAACTATTAGACTGATACCAGTAATGGAAAAGCTAAATGAAGATTTTTCTGATATGAAAATAGAGCTAAAAATCGACAGTACTCTAAACCTAGTAAAAGAACTGCTAGATTATAAAATCGATGTAGCTTTTATAAATGGAAAACCAAAACATAAAGATTTAGAGATTCTAAATACCTTTGAAGATGAGATTTATTATATAGAACCAAAAGATAAAAAGCCTCAAAACTCAGTGCTTGTATATAGAGATACTTGTGCATATTGTTTGTATCTTCAAGATTATGTAAAACAAAACAAAAGTGATGAGTTTAAAACTATAGCTTTACAAAACTATGAGCTAATGCTAGGAAGTGTAAAAGCAGGTTATGGAGTGACACTACTATCAAAAAGTATAGTTGAGAAATACGGCTATTTAGACAAGGTGAAGCTTACACCTATAAATACACCTTTGGATACTCATCTTGTATGTAGGAAGGACTATATTCCTATAATACATGGGTATCTGAGAAATCTTAGTTTATAAGATAAAAGAGAGTAACTCTCTTTTATTTTCTATTTTTTAATTTTTTTGATATATCTATAAACAGATGGTTCTGACATATGAAGTTTTTCAGCCACTGTTTGAACTGAACCTCTTATGTTAAATATCCCACATTCATTTAGAGTTGTGATAATCTCTGTTTTCTCACCTGTTGTCATTCTTTGTGGAACAACATCAAATTGAGCGATAATAGTATCTATTTTATTTAGTGATAACTCTTGTGGATCAGAGCTTAGGTTTTCTTTTATGTTGTTTAGTGTTACTACTTTGTCATCTACGTAGTTTGGTAGCATTGATTTTAAAAATGAAAGTGATTTTTTTACATCATGATAATCAGAGTTTAACCCTAAAGCTCCAACAATCTCATTGTTATCGCCCCTGATAAAAAATGTTGATGAGTGTAAAATCTTTCCTTCGTTTGTTTTAGCATTATAGTTACAGATAAATTGTTTATCACCTTTTGATTCTTTCCCAATAAAATCCAAAACAAAATCTGTGATTGGATCTCCAATCTTTCTATTACTTATGTGACCGTTGATTATGTGTACTACTGAGTTGTCATAGTTTGTTAAATCATGTAGTATTACTTCTGTGCTAGACCCCAGAACTTCCCCTAGAAAATCTACAATAGGTATAAACCTTTTTATATGTGGATTCAAATATTTCCTTCTTTTTGTGCTTATAATAATCTAATATTATAAGAGAATTATCAGTAAAAAGTCAAATGTATAATAAGTTATAAAAGTAATAAAAAAACATCACCATATGATAAAAAAATATTAAAGTGATAAAAAATTATAAAATTTATACAAAAAACTCTTTACAATGATAAAAATTTATTATATACTTTGGATATTGAAAAAAAATTATTACTAAAAGGCATATTATGAACGCAATTAATTCTACAAAAGCACCAAGCGCAATCGGACCATATTCTCAAGCAGTTGATAAAGATGGATTCATTTTTGTATCGGGTCAGTTACCAATTGATGAAACTACTGGAGAGTTTGCAGGTGAAGATATTGCTTCTCAAGCTAAGCAATCTATGCAAAACATTAAGTACATTTTAGAAGAGGCTGGATTAAAAATGAGTGATATTTCTAAAACAACAATTTTATTAAAAGACTTAGAAGATTTTGTAGTAGTAAACGAAATTTATGGTCAATTCTTTGAAGCACCATTTCCAGCAAGAGCAACTTATGAAGTATCAAGACTTCCAAAAGATGCATTAATCGAAATCGAAGCTATTGCAAAGAGATAATTTTAAGTATATAATTTAATTACTTACTAAGTGGAGAAAAAAATGAAAAAAGATATCGTAGTAGTGGGTGGCGGTTGTATTGGACTTATGACTGCTTACTGTTTAGAAAAAAGTGGTAGAAGTGTAACTGTTATTGATAAGGGTGATATAACAAGTGGTACTTCTTTTGGTAATGCTGGATTATTATCAGCATTTAAAAAAGCTCCATTAAGTGCACCAGGAGTTGTATTAGATACTCTTAAATTAATGGCAAAGGGACAATCTCCTGCAAGTGTTCATCCAACATTTGATATTCATTTATTTAAATGGCTTTTAAAATTTGCAGCAAGCTCAACTGAAGCTAGATTAAAAAGAACATTGGCTTTATTTGAGAAATATGGACAAATCAGTTTAGATATGTATGAAGCTATGGTAAAAGAAGATGGTATGGATTTCCACTTCTGTAAAGATGGTCTTCTTATGATTTATACTGAGCAAAATACTTTTGATGCTAAAGCTGCACTATGTACAAATCCTGATGCTTATGAGATTCTTTCTAAAGACAGAACAAAAGAGTATATGCCAATTTTAAATGAAAAAGTAATTGGTTCAATTCTTTTAAAAGAAAATGGGCATGTTGATCCAGGTGAATTTATGCTTGAACTTAAAAGATACCTTGAAGAAAAAGGTGTTGAGTTTTTATTAAATGAAGAGGTTTCAAGATTAGAATTCTCTGGTTCAAAAGTAAGCAAGATTAGAACAAATAAAGGTGTTTATGAAGCTGAAACTTTTGTATTATCAACTGGTGCAGATGATAGCCTTGCAAAACAAGCTCAAAATAAATTTATGATGACTCCTGCAAAAGGATATAGTATCACTTTTGAAATGGATGATGAGTTAAAACCTAAAACATCTTCTTTATTTGCAGATTTATTTATCGCAATGACTCCAAGAAGAAACACTGTTAGAATGACTTCAAAATTAGAGTTAGGTACTACTAACCCTGATGTTGTAAGAAAACAAATCAACAGTATTCACAAAAACTTAGGTTTATATACAAAAGATTTTGAAATGAGAGAGCAAGTTGAATGGGCTGGATTTAGACCATTAACTCCAAATGATATGCCAATTTTAGGTTATGATGATAGATACGACAACCTTGTGCACGCTACAGGTCTAGGTTGGTTAGGTATCACTTTTGCACCTGCTATTGGTAAGATTATCAATGATGTAATTACTATTGATAAAAAGAATGTAACTAACGACGATATTTTACTTTTCTCAGCATTCTACCAAGGATAAAAGAAAAGAATTTTATATTTTTTCATCACTTACAATTATGCGGGGTTACTGTGGTTATTTAGAGATAAAAACTAGCTGTAGCCCTAAATATAAAAATTTGACTATACGTATCATAGAGGTTTCCTATCCTCCTTACTTTCCAATAACCTCTATGGTATGTCAAGCTAATATATAAAGTAAATCATAAAAACCTTTTTGTGCTTTCGTTTTTGTGGTTTACTTTATGTATTATGAGTCTTTTTTATAAATACTCTAAAAACAATTAGGAGAAAAAATGGTAACTAGAAAACAAGTTAATGCAAGAATGAGCAGAATAGTTGAATACAATGGAGTTGTATACTTTGCAGGTATGACTTCTGATGATAAAACAGCAGATGTAAAAGTTCAAGCAAAAAGACTTTTAGAAATTGCAGAAGAGAGATTTTTGGAAGCTGGAATCACTAAACATGATTTATTAAGAGCTGAGATTTTTGTAAAAGATATTTATAGAGATTTTGCAGATTTCAATGAAGTTTATGATGCATGGGTTTCAAAAGAAAACCCACCTGCAAGAGCTTGTGTTGAAGCAAATATCGCAAGTCAAGAAACTTTAGTAGAGATTATCTTTACTGCTGCTAAGCAATAATAAAAAAGTGTAAGGAGTTTCTACTTCTTACACTCTACGAATTTAACTCATCAAAAATATATCTAAAGTAGCTTTCATCCATAGCTTTTGTTTTAGAACCAAGCCAAGGGAAATGACCGTATTTAATAGATATTTCTTTGTGGGCATTGAAATCTTTTTTTACTTTTAGAAGATATAAAGCAGAAGCAAGTGAAGTTCTATCTGCACCTGCTTTACAATGAATCAGTAGAGGTTTTGGAGCATTTTTGATTAGTTCTACTAGTTTGTCCATCTTTTCAATACTTTGAACTTCTCTATCTCCTATACCATAATCAAAGTGTTTAATATTATATTTCTTTGCAATTTTTAACTCATCTTTATACCAATCTTTTTGAGATTTCCCCCTTAGATTAATAATTGATTTGATTCCATGTTTTTCAATATAGTAAGGCATATTAAAAGAGAACAGTTGTGCTGAACGATATACATTGTTATCCACTTTGTGGAAATTACCAATAAGTAAAAAGTTGCAAACCCAAATAAGTGCAATAAGCAAAATTGAAACTGACGTGTATTTAATACCTTTTATAAGCTTTCTAGACATTCTTAAATCCTAATTTTTTCAAAATATTAGAGAGTGAAAATGAATTGAAAATGAAAAGAGAATGAATCTTTTTTTACTTTGAATTATAATTAAGCTTGTTTATATATACTACATTGAAATTTTCATAAAGGATAAAAATGTCAATAACTATTAGGGATGCAGTTGCAAGCGATACTCAAACAATTTTAGATTTTATTATAGAGCTAGCAGTTTATGAAAAAGCAGAACATGAAGTAAAAACAGATGTAGAAGAAACAAAAGAGGCAATCTTTGGAGAAAACTCTACAGTAAAAGCATTGATTTGTGAAGAAAATGGTGTTGCTATTGGATATGCTGTATATTTTTACAATTACTCAACATGGCTTGGGAAAAACGGTATTTATTTAGAAGATTTATATGTAACAGAAGCAAAAAGAGGTGTAGGTGCTGGAAAGAAAATGTTAAAGCATTTAGCAAACAAAGCTCTTGGTGAAAACTGTGGAAGATTTGAATGGTCTTGTTTAGATTGGAATACTCCATCAAGAGACTTTTATGAAAGCATTGGTGCAGTAAGTCAAGATGAGTGGATAGGATACAGACTAGAGGGCGATTCTCTGGTTGATTTTGCTAGAAGTTAAACCAATCGTCAGCATATTTTAGTTAAAAAGAATAATATTTTTTTTTACGCAGAAGGAAAGAAGTGAGTAAAAGCAAGTTCGAAGAAGTTTATAATGAGTTTAATTTAAAGCTAAAACATGGAGAATATGATGATGCTTTATATATGGTGCCTATCTTATTAGAGTTAGCTAGAAACAACGAAGTAGAGACTTTTTATACTCTAATGGGTAAAGCAACAGCTCTTACAAGTTTACAAAAAAACGATGAAGTTGTAGAGACTTACGATGAAGTAATAACAAGATTTGATGATAGCACTCATGAAGCAATTGAAAAATACTTAGCTTATGCTTATTATAACAAAGCACTTATTTTTGCAAAAGAAAAAGAGTACCAAAAAGAGTTAGAGACTTATGATGCACTTTTAGAGAAGTTTATCGTAGATATTTCACACCATACAGAAGTTGTGTTGGTAAAAGCATATTTAAACAAAGCTGTATGTGCAAGTGAAGTAGGTGAAGATAGAGATGCTATTGCTGTATACAAAGAATTAGAGAGTAACTTCTGCCACTCTGATGATGACCATACAATAGAGCAAGTAGCAACAGCTTCTTATAATATTGCTCTTATTCATGCTCAATATGATGAAAATGATGAAGCAGTTGCAGCATACGAACATGTAATTGAAAAATACCAAGACTCACAAAATGAAAATATTTTAGAACTTGTAGCAAAATCTATGGTAAATAAAGCTGGTAGATTAAAACTAAAATATAAAAATAAAGAAGCTCTTGAACTATACAATCAAATAATTGATATGTTCTTAGATTCAAGTAATAGACTTCAAAAGCAAGTAGCTTTAGCACTTCATAATAAGTCTGTGATTTTAAGTCAAATGAATAATGAAGAAGCTTTAATGGATACTTGTGAACTAATTATTAAGAGATTTTCTCACTTCCAAGATGAGATGATTCAAAATATAGTTTCATCTGCTCAAGTTATAAAAGATAAGGATAGATTCAACAACTCTTTCTAAATATAAGAGTTAGCTTTACAAGTTAACTCTTGGCTTTAATCTTCGTTATATACTTTTAATAATAAAATATAAATAATTTTTATTAAAGGGCTAATTATGTTTGAAAACCCAATAAACTCACACGAGAATCAAACCCCCGATTTACAACAAAGTAAAGAGAAGTTTGATGACCTATTACAAAAGTTCTATACCAAGATAGAAAATGCACAATATAACACTGCTTTAAATCTTGTAGATGAAATGCTAGAAAATGCTCTTGATGATGGTGAACAAATCATCGTAACTTTAAGAGGAAAAGCTTTTGCTTTAATGCAATTAAACAAAATGGATGAAGCATTAAACGCTTATAATGAAATAACTTCTAGATTTGCACAAAGCCAAAAATCAAATGTAATTGGCGAATTCTTAACAGCCCTAAAAGAAAAAGCAACATTAGAAAATCAACTACAAAAAGTAGAAGATGAAATTCAAACATATACAACAATGATAGATATTTTAGATGAGTTTATATCTGTTAATAATTTAAATGAACAAAGATACGAAAAAACACAAGAGAATATAGCTTCTTTGTTAAACAGTAAAGCCTCTTGTTTATTACAACTTGAAAATGCCCTAGAAGCCTATAAAGTTCTTGTTGAGTTTGAAACAAGATTTGATAGTAGTGAAAATGAAGCAATACAAGAACAGCTATCTTTTGTACTATTTAACAAAGGTTTAATTGAAGGTAAACAAGAACAGTTTGGAAATGAAATAAGAACATATAACAAACTAATTGATAAGTTTGCTAACTGTGAAAATGAAAATATTTTGTCTATTATAAATGAAGCATTAAACAATAAAAAGTTTAGAGTTGATAGATTAAGTATGGTTGCATATGATAAAAACATACAAGAAGAGTTAGTAAAAAATGTTGAAGATCCAGAAGAAAGAGAAGTTCTAAAAACAGACAGAATTGCTTATGCTTTAAAAGAGTTAGATAGAATCGATGAGCTTTTAGAGTTATATGAAAATATAGCAACAAAGTTTAAAGATACTCAAAATTCAAATATAAAAACTGAGATATTAAATTTCCTAAGAGAAAAAGCTTCAATAGAGAGTAGTCTTCACCGAACAGAAGATGAAATTAAATCTTATAATCTAATGATTGATATTTTAGAAGACTATCTTGCAAATGGGGAATTAGAACCTTATGTCTATGAAAAAACACTTGAGAACTTAGCTGTGATTTTAAGTAATAAAGCAGCTTGTTTTATGAGTTTAAATCAAGCAGTTGATGCTGTTAAACTTTGTGAACAGTTTGAAAAGAGATTTGAATTTGTTCAAAACGAAAGGGTAGAAGAGCAACTATCTATTGTTTTATACAACAAAGCAATAACTTTTGCAAGAATAAATGAATTCCATAAAGAAATAGAAACTTATGATGTTTTACTTGGAAAGTTTAAAGATACTCAAAATAAAACTATTTTAACTCAAGTTAGAAATGCTATGCACAACAAAGAGCTAAGACTTGGTCATTTAGACAGAAATGAAGAGAGAGTTTATGTTCAAGATGAGTTAGTTGAAAAGTTTAGAAACTCACCAAATGAAAATGCACAAAGAGATGTGCTTATGACTTTGATGAATGAAGCCATGACCTTAACACAACTTGATAGACTAGAAGAGGCTGTTTTTGTTTATGATGAAGTTATTATGATGTTTGAGAATAATGAGGAAGAGTTTTTCCAAGAAGCAGTAGCTAGCTCGATTTTCCATAAATCAATGATTTATATGAATCAAGGTAAATACAAAGAAGAGCTTGAAACATATGATATGTTTATTGATAAATATATGACTACAAGCAATGAAAAAACCTTCCAAGAATTAGCAAAAATATTTGTAAACAAAGGTATTACAACTGCACAGTATATTGGTCCTGAATATGCTGTAGAGATTTATGTGGAAGCTATTAGATTGTTTGATGATACTATTGATCCTGTAATTGAAATGCAAGTGGCACTTGCTTCTTGTAATTTAGGTCAATTGTTTGCAAAACTTCAAAAAATAGAAGCTGCAATTGAAGTATATACAATCTTTACAGAGAAGTTTGAGAGCTCAAAAGATGAAGATATTTTAGAGCTTGTGGCTAAAGCTATGGTAAACAAAGGAACGCTTGTTGAAGCCTTAAATAAAATAGATGAAGCCTTTGCTATTTATGATGAGGTAATTGAAAAGTTTCAACATAGTGAAGGGGCTTGTGTAAATCAAGTAGCATACGCTTTATATAATAAAGGTGTTTTATACAATCAGCTAAATAGAATCCCAGAGTTACTAATGATTTGTGATGAGTTAATTGAAAGATTTGAACATAGCCAAGATGAGAGTGTTTTATCTTTAGTTTCTAATGTAAAAGTAGTTAAGCAGTCTTATCAGTAAGAGAACACTTTAGTGTCCTCTTCCTAACATTTCAGAAGCTTCCATAACTATCATAAATGCTTCTGGGTCATTCTCTTTTATAATCTGTCTTAAAAGTCCTAGTTTTTTAATATCAATAACAATAAAAATAAGTGTTTTATCTTCTTGTTTATAAATACCACTACCTTTTAAAATTGTTCCTTCTTGTCCTAAAGTTTGAGATATTTTTCTACTTAAAATCTCTGGTTTACTAGAAGCAATATGGATAACTTTTGTACTTAATGTACCTGTTAAAACAACATCAATAACCTTAGCAGTAACATAGATACTCATAATAGACCATAGTGCTTTTTCAAAGTCTTTAAATACGTAAATAGATGAAAGTACAATTATTACATCAATAATCAAAATAACGTGAGCAGGTTTAATATGAGAGTTTGAACTTACAATTCTAGCAACAATAGTAGAACCACCAGCACTTGAGTTTCCTTTGATAATAAGACCAACACCAAGACCAACAACAGCTCCTCCAAATACAGAAGCTAAAAGTATGTTTGTAACTAAAGTTGGATTATCTAAAAAATAAGTTAAGGCATCAATAAAAAATGATATTAAAATAATAGACAAAATAGTTTTTATGGCAAATGAAAAACCAAGATATTTATATCCCCAAAGTAAAAGTGGAATATTTATAGCTATAACAATAGTACCAATTGATAAACCTGTTAAATGGTGAAGTAAAATCCCCATACCTGGAGTTCCACCAGTTGTAAAATCATTTGGTATAAAAAACAACACAACACCCAATGCAATACATAAAGTACCTGCAATAATATATAAATAGTTTAATATCTCAGTTTTTGAGAATAGATTATTCATAATAAATTCCTAATAATAAAATAAAGTAAAGTTTTTTGATTGTAGTTTGAAAGGGAGGTGTTAGTTGCTTTCTTGTTGTTCGTTTTCTTGGTTTTGTAGTTTTGATATTGTAAAAATTTTGCTAGTACATAAAAAATCTATTTTATCGTTCATAACCTTGTTTTAACTCCTTTTTTATTGAAATAATATCAAAAAAGCTTTGCATTTGCAAAGCTTAGTTTGAGTTTGCTTCTAAATCTTTAAGTGATTGCATAATAGCTGATGCTAATTCATCAGTAATAATCTCACTCCATTTTGCTATTTGTATCTCTTTGTTCTCTTCACAGATTTCTTCCATTGTTTCATTAAAGAACATATCATCATTGATTGCATTAACAATACTTTCAACTTCGATAGTAGAATTTTTTACTAGTTCTAAGTTTTCATTTACAAAGTTTTGTAAGGCATCCATTGCACTTTGTTTTTTTAGTTCATCAAAGAAGTTTACTTCTTCTTCCTTGTATTGTTCTAAGTCTTTTAATAATTCGTAAATAGAACCAAGTGCATACTGTAATTCAATATCTGAGTTGATTTCTTTTGACTCAGTTATTCCAACAAGGTTACCAATAGAAATTTGGTAATACATTTCATACATAGCTAGATTTCTAATACAGTTTTCTCTTGAAAAATGTTTTTCTATATTCATAGGTCTCCATTTAAATGATAACTGGGATTAAAAGCTTTCCCAATTATCATTGTGTTCATCTTTATGCTCATTTATTTGTTTATGAGCTTTTGTTGGTGTAATTGTAGCAGAAGAATCTAAGCCTAAGGTATGATTAGTTTTTTCAATATCAATGGAGTTTTTACCATCAAACTCTTTTTCGTCAGCATTTAAAACAATATCTTTTGCAAGTTTAGATGTATCTAGTGCAATTGATTTTGTTTCATTTGCTACTGTTGCATTTTTTTGTGTTTGTTGATCAAGGGAGTTAATCGCATCATTGATTTGGACAATTCCTGTTTCTTGCTCTTGTGAAGCATTTGTTACATCCCCGATTAGTTCAATTGTTTTGTCAATATTAGTATTTAAACTAGTATATCCTTCAATCATTTTATCAGCGATATTTTTACCTTCATTTGCTTTGATGTTAGCATTTTCAACTAAATCTTTAATCTCTTTAGCCGCATCTGCACTTCTACTTGCAAGATTTCTTACTTCTTGTGCAACAACTGCAAAACCTTTTCCTGCTTCACCTGCTGTTGCTGCTTCTACTGCTGCGTTAAGAGATAGGATATTTGTTTGGAAGGCAATTTGATCAATTACTGTAATTGCATCATTGATTGCTGTTACTTGATTATTGATTTCATCCATTGCATTTGTTGTTTTTGTTGCAAGGGTTTGACCTTGGCTTGCTGAGTCTGTTACTTGTTTTGCATAACTGGACATTTCTGATACTTTTTCACTAGTGGATCTTACATTTCCAGTGATTTCTTCTAGGGCTGCTGCTGTTTCTTCAAGTGATGCTGCTGCTTCACTTGATGCTTGATTTAATGTATCAACATTTTTAAGCAGATTATTTGAAGAGTTATCAACAATAAGTCCATTACGCTTATTATCAATAAGCATTTTTGTAATAGAATCACCAAGTGAATTTACTCCAGTTGAGAGTTTAAGTAAGTGCTCTTTTAGGTTATTTGTATCAACTTTTTGCCTATAGTCATAGTGTGTATAAGTCTCTAATACTTTTAAAATATTATCAATATTTCTTTGTAGATTATCACCCATTTGGTTTAATACATCTCTTAATTCATTTAAAGCTGGGTTATTAACTTCAGTTGTGATTCGTTGAGTTAAGTCACCTTTTTCAAAATTACTTAGAACAGAAATAGTTTCATTTAAAAGCATTTTATCTTTCTCTATGGAGTCTTTTACTTTGTCTATATTATTATTTATAACTTTTGACATCTTACCTATTTCATCATTGTTTTTAAACTCGATATGTAAAACATCTGAACTTTCATTGTTTAGGTATTTGAAAAATGCCAAAAGTCCAGTTTCAAATTTGTGTAAAGGCTCAAATAGACTGCTTTTTAGAAGATACAATGTAATTAGCGTAATAAGAATCAAAATACCAACAGCTATACCTATAAGTAAAATATTTAGGTTCATGATTTTTTCTAAAACTTCATCTTCATTTATCTCTGAGATAATAGCCCACCTTTTATCAAAGATTTTGAAGTTGGCGTAGGAACTAAGTACATGCTTACCATTCATTGTGATTATATGTGTACCACTTTTTCCATTTAGTGCATCTGTTACAGACTCACTATCAATTTTATAAGTACTTATTGTTGTACCTGCTTTTTTTACATTTTCATCTTGAATATTTTTGATAAATCTTGAGTTATTTCTCATTTTGTGATCTTCCCCAACAAGGTAACTAATACCAGTTCTACCAAGTCCTGAATCTTCAAATTTATTATCAAAATTCATGATATTGTCAATTACATCAATAGGAAATTGCATAATTAAATTTCCAACTCTTTTTTTACCTCTAAAAACAGGAGTTGCTATAAATGCCGCTGGGGTGTTATAGCTTGGTTCATAAGGAGTGAAATCGGAAAAAGCAACTTTTCCTTTTTCTATACTATATGCTTTATTGTTTGCTTGAGCAATTCCACTGTTTGAATATGGTCCAGTTTTTAAATTTGTAGCGTAGTCTTTTTCTTTAAAGGTACTATAAACTATTGTTCCCTCCATATCTACAAGAAAAATATCATAAAGACTAAACTTCTCTAGAATAATATTAAACGAAGGGTGATACCTTGAATGGTTTAATGTATAACTATTTTCTAAAGAACTAGTATCTGTCATTTGGTTCTTTTCACCAATATTTGCATTGTTTTTTATAATATAAATATATTGGGCTAATAAACCATTGTTAGACTTTGGAAGGTAGTTTTCAGTGCTTTTTTTAGAATTAACACCTGATATATCAAAGTTTATATCATTTATATAGTGTTTATTATAGTGTGAGAGTAGTTCGTTTCTTATCTCATTGATATTTATTTCAGTATTATTATCCTCTTCAATTTCTTTAAAAAACCTTGACATAATATGAACAGCATCTCCTGTAGATGAGCTGTTTGCTGTAGAAATTAAAAGGTTTCCTATACTGTCAAAATAGTTTGATATATGCTGCTTTTTAGCAGCAGTAATAGAGTTAAGCTGTGCAAGTTTATCTTCATCTGTACTTTGTGAGCTTTTATATATACTTACAGATAATATACTTGCAGATAGAACAACAAGACTCACAACTATTAGACCAATTAATTTGATTTTAATAGATATGTTATTCATTGTGTTACTCCAATTTATTTTCTTAATATATATTTTACTCTTATTTTTGTAATTAGGCTATAATAAACTAGTATTAAAGGTTTTTCTTAAGTGTTGTTTGAAAATAATATGTTATTTAATTTTTTATACTTGTCACTTTTGTGTAACTTGTCATTTTTTTTATATAATTCAAATGATGTGTGACTTATAATTTAATATAAGAGAAAAACGTAAGGATTACAGATGTTTAAAAATTTAACAATTAAAGCTAAAGTTATAGCTTTATTAGTTGTATCGCTTAGTTTATTAACTGTTGTTTTAGCAACTTTTTCTGTTTCAAAAGCAACAGAGAGTTTATTAGAGCAAAACTATGCGATGTTAACAGCTGCGAGAGATTCAAAATCCAGCCAAATTACAAACTTTTTTGCAGAAAGAATAGGTGATATTAAAGTATTAGCAAAAAGTTCAAACATCAATGATTTATTATATGATTTACAAAACACTTATGATTTAGTTGATGTTGAAGATAATGGAACTTTCCCAGTTGATGAGTTAGTGGTGAAATCAGCTACAAAAGAACATGAAGATTTTTTTCAAAATTATATGAAAGAGTATGGATACTATGATGTATTTATTGTAGATGCACAAAGAGGGCATGTATTATATACTGCTGCTAAAGAGTCAGACTATGGTGCAAACTTAAAATATGGTTCTTTAAAATCTAGTGGATTAGGTGAAGTTTACTCTAAAACTTTACAAAACAAAAGGGCAACATTTGTTGATATGAGACCATATGCTCCAAGTAATAATGCCCCTGCAATGTTCTTAGGTATGCCAATTTTTTATAATGATAGTGTAAGTGCTATTTTAGTTTTCCAAATTAGTGATAGAGCTATAAACAAGATTATGCAATTTAGAAAAGGTTATGGAGAATCGCAAGAGGATTATTTAGTAGGTCAAGATAAGCTTATGAGAAGTGATAGTTATTTAGATCCAACTGGACACTCACTACAAGCATCTTTTGCTAATAATACTAAAGTTAGTACAGCTGCAAGTAATAATGCCTTAGATGGAAAAACAAAAACAGAGATTATTATAGACTACAATGGAAATCCAGTACTATCTGCTTATGGACAGTTAACAATTGGTCAAGATTTAAAATGGGCAATTTTATCTGAAGTTGATGAAGCAGAAGTATTAAAAACACCAAATGGTATTAGAAATATTATTATCATTATTTCTTTAGCTTTACTTGCATTTGTAGTAATTGGAGCGATTGTTGTAATCAATAATATAGTTGTAAAAAGATTAAATAAATTCCAAGAGGGATTAGTTGGATTCTTTGATTATGTAAATAGAAAAGCAACAGATGTAAAAGAGTTAGAGACTGATTCAATTGATGAGATTGGTTTAATGGCAAAAGTTGTAAATGAAAATATCAAAAAAGCAAAACAAGGAATTGAAGAAGATAGGGCAATTATTGATGAAACAATTTCTGTATTAAATGAGTTTGAACAAGGTGATTTAACTCAAAGAATCACAACTCAAGTTAATAATCCAGCTTTAAATGAGTTAAGAGATGTACTTAATAAAATGGGTGATAATTTAGAACAAAATATTGATAATATTTTAGATGTATTAGAAAAATTCTCATCTTACAATTATTTAAATAGAGTTGATACAAATGGTATTAAAGAGCATTTATTAAAACTATCAAATGGTGTTAACTCACTTGGCGATTCTGTTACAGAAATGTTAGTTGATAATAAGAAAAATGGTCTAATTGTTGATAACTCTTCTGATGTATTACTTAAAAATGTTGATACATTAAATCAAGCTTCAAATGAAGCGGCTGCATCACTTGAAGAAACAGCAGCAGCACTAGAAGAGATTACTGGAAATGTACAATCAACTAGTGAAAAAGTATCAGAGATGTCAAACTATGCAAAACAGGTAACTGATTCTGCTAGTGAAGGTGAAGTTCTTGCAACAAAAACAACAAATGCAATGGATGAAATCAATAATCAAGTAACAGCAATTAACGATGCAATTACAGTAATTGACCAGATTGCCTTCCAAACAAATATCCTATCTCTTAACGCAGCAGTGGAAGCAGCAACAGCAGGTGAAGCAGGAAAAGGTTTTGCAGTAGTTGCAGCAGAGGTTAGAAACCTAGCTTCAAGATCAGCTGAAGCGGCAAAAGAGATTAAAGAGTTAGTTGAGAATGCAAACATTAAAGCAAATGAAGGTAAAACAATTGCCGATGAAATGATTAAAGGATATACTAGTTTAAATACTAATATTGATAAAACTATTGAGTTAATAGGCGATGTATCTAATGCATCAAAAGAGCAAGAAACAGGAATTGTTCAAATTAATGATGCTATTAATTCTTTAGATCAACAAACTCAGAAAAATGCTGCAGTAGCAAATGAAACAAAATCAATTGCGATTAATACATCTGAGTTAGCAAAAGATATAGTTGCTCACGCAGATGAAAAAGAGTTTAATGGTAAGAATTCTATTGATATTTCAAAAGATATTAAATCAACTCAAAGTACAAGTGTTACTCCAAGTGCTCCTGTACAAACTTCAAGAAAACCTGCAACTACTCTTAGAAGTGAACCTACTTACAATAAAGCTAAAACAACTAGCACTTCAAATCCTGTAATTTCAGATAGTTCATCTGATGACGAATGGGAAAGCTTCTAATATAAATAGACTCACTTAAAAGTGAGTTTATTTAAAATATCAAATTATTTTATATTTTTTACACAATTATTTCTTAAAATCCTTGTAAATAGTATACAATTATGTTAAAGTACATTTCTTAATATTAAATAAAGGCAAGGTTAATGGGATTCATAAAAAGAGCTTTAAAATCTGTTATCAAAAGTTTTGTAAAAATATCCAGACCCGTCTTTACCTTCGAAGATAATCAATTAAAATTCAAAATAGATTTGGATAAATTTTATATCTATAATATAGATGATAATTATGAAACAAAAACTAGACATGATTCATATGTAACTGAGGCATATACTTTAACTACTGATGATTTGTTTATTGAGTACATAAAAGTTGACCATGATGTTACTTGGGATGGACTTCCAAGCTCACATTTTATTTCGCTTTTTAAAGAGAAACTAAATATAAAAAATATGGAAGTTTTAGAAAAATATGAATATGAAGGTTATGATTTTGTAACATATAAAATAGATGATCATTTTATATTAAACTTTATCTATATTTATGAACTTCAAAAAGATGTATTTATTTTAGATATAAAATCTGATTTATACGCAAATTTATTGAAAAACTTCGATTCAAACTATAAATATAAATATGATAAAAACGAAGAAAATAAAATGGCATTTGATGTTTCTTTAGTAAAAGAGAATGCCTTTAGAGGTTACTTTAGATTAGACAATGACTAAAAAGGAAAAACCTTTTTAGTTTCCAAACACTTTTTGTAAAAGTGATGTTGTTTGAGCTACAGGAGAAGTTCTAATTTGTGCTTCTTTTTGAGCAATCATTTTAAATAATCCATCAATAGCTCTATTTGTTACATACTCATCAAGACTTTCATCACTACTTCCTGGTAAATATGAATCAACTCCAAAGTTTTTAGCTAATCCCATAACAGAAGAGTTATCAACTGTTCCTTTTAGGTTTGATTTGTAAAAATTGTTTGCTGTATCATAGTATGTAGCAACTTGGTTTTGTTTCATTGTTTCTTGGATAATTGGAGTAATTAGCTTTTTTAATGAATCAGTTGTATTTGTTTTGAAATAATCTGTTGCCGCATTTTCAGTTCCACCTAGGATTTTCTTTGCATCTTCTATTGACATTTTTTCAATAGCATCTACAAATATCTCAGCTGTTTTAGGAGCTGCTTTTGTTGCTGCATTATTCATTGATAAAATTAAATCATCAGCTATTTTATCTCCACCAGCTTTTCTAATTAAAGTTTCTGCTTTTGCTAAATTATCTGGTAAAGGAATTTTAACAAGTGAGTTATTTAGATATCCATTATCTTTCCCAAGTGTTGATACTGCAAAAGAAACCCCTTGCTTAAGTGCTTCTTTTAATCCACTTGATACAGTTGAATTATCAAGTTCAGATTTCGATGAGCTTGTACTTGTTTGCTCTGTTTTATCTGAATTTGAAACATTATCCATTACTCCTTTTGCAATAGAGTTTAAGTCAAATGCAAATGAAATACTTGATGTCAGTAAAAGTGTTGCTATTATTGTTGTTTTCTTCATGATATACTTCCTAATAATTTTTCTTTTATTCTAATATTATATAATAGATTAATTGTGAAAAAGGATAATAAAAAAAATGATTAATGAAATTTCTGATTATTTATATAGTTTTAAAAACAAAGTAATGGAAGCAGACCAGATTGCTGTTTTATGTCAAGGGGATATTCATAACTTTGTTGAAAAATTAAATGATGAAAATTTATATGAACAATATGAAGAGAATATTTTAACAATTATAGGTTATTCATATAGACTTACAGATATAAATCAGCGACTATTTTTTACTTTTCAAGAGGCTGTTTATGCTATTGATTTAGATAATCTTATGAGAAATAATGACTCTATGAAATTAAACTCAATTGTATATGCATATGTTTTAGATATTTTAATCAAAGAGTACAATGGGCAGGCTTTAGATGAAGAGTTTAAACAAAAAGCTTTAGATACTTACAAAAAAATTGAAGAAAGAAAATCAAAAGAAGATACTAAATATCACAAGTATCAGTATTAATATACAAAAAATATTATAGAATTCCAACATGACTAAAAAAGAGAAAAGAAAATTAGAGATTAGCCTAAAAGCATATGATATGTTAGTAGAAACTGGAGTTGATAACTTTAGTGTAAATAATCTACTTGAAAATATATCTATGAGTAAGGGAAACTTTTATCACTATTTTAAAAATAAAGACGAACTTTTTTGTGAGACATTAAAAGTGGCATATGCAAATATATCACAAAAGATACAAACACAAGAAGTTTCAAAAAGTTTTGAAGATAAATTATGTGAACTTTTTGCAATATATTTATCAAAAGATAAAGATGTATTGACTTATTTGTCTTTAGTAAATCAGATGTATTATATGTTTTCAAATGAAAAAAACATCTATTTGTACTCTTATATGCAAGAGTTCTATTCTTATACTTTTTATACTTTAGAGCAAATTATGAAAAATGAAATAAAAGTAGGGGCTTTAAAAGAAGATGCTTTACAAATGGTAAAACCAATAGTTGCAACAACTGATGGAATGTTGACTCACTATTTTATGTTAAAAGATTATAACTTACAAGAAGAGTTGAAGTCTTATTTTTCTTTTATTTCAAAACAGTATAGCCTAAGCTAATACTGTTTAGATATTTCTATGTAATTCATAGATAACTAACTGCTTATCAATATTTAAAATATCAATATCAATTTTTGATGATTCAAGTCTATTTTTGATTGTTTCTAAGTCCTGTTTTGTTTTAAGAAAACCTTTTACTAAACCATTTGTTAATTCATAGATATTCTCAAAGTTTTGAATACTTTTTTTTGAGTTTTGGATTTTATTATCTATTCTTTTTAGAGTTGAAATAGAGTTTTCATATTTGTTTATTTCATCATCTTTTTTGATTTGTTGCTCTATTTTTGAAAGATTATAATTGATTCTTGAAATCTGTTTTTGTTTGTTCATATTATAATCAAGTGGAATTGAGATTCTAAGACCGTAGTTATAATAGTCATCATTTGTATTTGATTGATTGTTATCTTCGTATCCTAGTTGGGAAAATAGTGATACCTTTGGAAGATAGTTTGTATTTGTAATATCTATGTCTTTTTTAGAAAGTTTCATATTTAAATCTTTGATAATTAACTCACTATTATTTTCTAGATATTTATCTAGTTGTACAACTTGAAGATTTTGAACTTTTATATCTTGGTATTTAGAAGAACTAAGTGTTTTTAACTGTTTTAAGAAGTTGTCTTTTGATGTTTTTAAATCTTCAATTTGATTTAATAAATCATTCTTTTCAATGATCGCATTATCAAGCTCCTCAATATCAATTACAGAGTTTAAATACTGTTCTTGTTTTTTATCAATCTCTAAAGTTTTGTTTTTGATAAGGTAGTCTTGTTTTTTGATTTGTAAATCAATTTTATTTAATTCTAAAACTGCCTTGAAAATATCAATATTTAAAGCATTTAGATTTTTATCATAAGTTTTTAAAGCCAAATCTTTTTGAAGTTTGGCTTTTTGAATAGTGTAGTAAATCCTACCAGATCTGAAAATATCTTGATTAAAATCCAAATATACTTTGTTTGATGTACTTTTAGAATCACCACTTTTACTTTTTGTAGAATCAGCAGTAATAGAAAGAGAGTTTATCCATGAATCTTTTGTAAGTTCACTTTCCAAAGTCTGTTTGTTTTTTTGATTTTCTAACTCTAAAGCTTTATTGTCTTTGATATTTTGAGCGTTTAATAAAATAGCTGTTAAGGCTGTGGCTAATACTATTTTTTTCATTTTAACTCAGCTTTCACAACTTTGTCAAAGAAGTAATTGTTTTTGTTTTCATTTGATTTTGTAAATACCACTTTGTATCTTGAGATTTTGTTTTCATCTTTGATTTTATGTACTTTATATACTTTAAAATCACTTTTTTTATTGTTGATATATAAAGCTTTTGAGTCTAATGTATCTATTTCATTTTTTGATAAAAATAGAGTGATTTTCAGTTTTGAAATATCATAAGCATTAAATAGTTTATCTCCAATATTTATATATTCATCTTTTTCAACAAAAATAGTATCAACATATCTATTTTGAACATCAAAAGTTTTTTTATCCAAATCATTCTCAAGTTTTCTAATAGTTTGAAGTGTATTTGTAAGCTCTTTTTTTGACTCTAAAAAAGAAAGCTTCTCATTGTTTTTATCATATAAACTTAGTTGTTTTATTCTATTTTTTGCCTTATAGTTTTGCTCTTTTATTTTTACAATCTCTTTTTGGATTTCATATGAACTTTTTTGTTTTGCTAATTCAATCTCTTCATCTTTTGAATCTATTTTTATTAGTAAATCTTCTTTGTTTATATATTTTGATTCTAAATCTTTATTTACAAACTTTGCAACCCCAGATGTTTGAGATTTAATCTCATACATCTCATAAGGTTTGATTTGAGCCAAATACTGCTTTGCTAATAGTGATGTAAATGAAAGTAGGGTAAATGCTAAAATTTTCTTCATATTTTATCCTTTGATATTTTTGTTGATCATTGCAAATAGTGCTGGTAGGAATAGTAGTGTTAAAACTGTTCCCCATAAAAGTCCAAAACCTAAAGAGATAGCTAAAGGTTGTAAAATCTTTGATTGTCCTGTTGCAAAGAAGATTAGTGTTGAAAGACCTAAGAATGTTGTAATAGATGTGATAATAATAGGTCTAAGTCTAAGTGTTGCTCTTTGGATTAACTCTTCAATACTTGTTGTTCTTTTAACAAAATCAAGCATTACAATTGCGTTGTTAATAACAACTCCTGCAAGTCCAAGTATTCCAATAATAGATGTCATTGTAAGATTCATGCCAAGCAAAATATGTCCAAAAATAGCCCCCGTAACGGAGAATGGAATAACAGATAATACAAGTAGTGAGTACTTAAATGAATCAAACATAGTAAGTAGTGTGATAAAAATCATAAAAACTGCAATAAAAAATGCAAAACTTAACTCACTAGCCATTTGTCTGTTTTGTTCTTCTTCACCATGAAGAATAATCTGAACTCCTTGTTCTTCAAACTTATCAAGTGTTGCTTGAACCATCTCTAAAGCTTCCGTTGCAGTGATTACTTTGTTGTTTACATTTGCTACAACTGACTTGATACTAACACCGTTTAATTTGTATACTGAGTCAAAATTTGTGAAGTATTCAAAGTTCGCAATTTCACTAAGAACTACTTGTTGTGTTGAGTTTGGAACTTGAACTTCAAAATCTTCTAAACTTCCAAACTCATTTTTATGTTTATCAAAAGTAATAAACTCAATAATTCCTTTTTCATCCAAACCTTTAGTTTGTGCAGCTTTTAGATATGAAGCAGATAAAATACTTGATACTGAAGCTTCTGTAAATCCTAAGCTTTGACCATATTCATTTATACTTATTTTTAACTCTTTGATACCTTTTTTTGCTGTATCATCCACAAAAATAATTCCATCGATATTATTTAGTTCAGCTTTTAGTTTATTGATACTTTGTGTTAAAAGTTCTTGGTTTGTAGTTGAAAGTAAAACTTCAATATCATTTGCAGTAATACCAGCACCTTCTTTTTTAATAGCAAACTCTTTTAAACCTTCAGGTTTATAAGACTCAAATAGCTTTGTTAAATAAACTACAATTTCATCTAAACTTTTCTCTCTAATTCTTTTTTCATCTTCACCATTAGAAAAAGAGAAAATAGGAGTAATATACTCATCTACAAAGTTTTGAGGAACTCTCTCTTCTACTTCAATATTAAATTCAAAAACTGAGGGTTTAATCTCTACATTTTCTTGATTATCAGTTCTTAAACCCACTGTATATGAAATAGTTTTAAGTCCTAACTCTTCTTTTAAACTAATTAGTTTTGTCTCTAACTCTTTTGTTTTTTCATGCACTTGTTCTACTGAGTGATTTACAGTAAATTTACCTCTTACATAGAACCTATCAGCATCAAAGTCTGGGAACATTTGATATCTCATATTTGAAATTAATGTAACAGTTAAAACCGTAATACCAATAGCAAAAGTAAATACAAACTTCTTTTTATGTCTTAAAATAAACTCTAAACATTTTTTATATAGGTTGTTTGCTTTAGTCCAGTCAAGCTCTTTATCATCTTTGTTTAGCATATGAAGACCATGAATAGGTAAGAAAATAAAACTTTCAACCAATGAAGCAATAATAAGTACAACAACAGCAACTGGAATCATCTTAAGAAACTCACCAAGTTCTCCACTAATCATAAGCATAGGAACAAAAGCAAAAACAGTAGTAATTGATGAAGCAAGTACAGGAGTTATAACCTCTTTTGTTCCATCAATAGCACTTTGAAGTTTATCTTCTCCTTGGGCAATATGCCTTTGGATATTTTCTGCAATAATTACAGCATCATCTACTAAAATACCAATGATTAAAAGTGCTCCAATTAATGTAACCATATTAATACTATAAGAAGTAAATGATAGGAAAATAACACCCATTAAAATAGCAGTTGGAATACCAAGAACTACGATAAATGCAACTCTTTTATTTATTAGAATATAAATAGCAATAGATACTAATAAAAGACCAAACATAATACCAGAGATTACGGTATTAAGTCTTTTTTTGATAAGTTTTGATGAATCATAAAAAGTAGAGATTTCTATATCTTTATATAGTTCATTTTGTTTTGCTACTTCAGCTTTTACTTGTTTTACTAGCTCAATTGCATTTGCTTTTTCATTTTTAAATAGACCTAATTCTACATTTTTAGCACCATTTAAAAATGCCATTACATCTGTTTGTTCGTATTTTCTTTTTACATTTGCAATATCATGAATATAAATAGATTTACCATTTACTTTTATCATCGTATTTAAAAGCTCTTTTGAACTTTTTGCTCCATTTCTAGAACTTAAGAACAAGTGTCCATTTTTATCTTCAATTTTACCTAATGGGAAAATATATGAAATATCTTTGATTTGTGAAAGTAGGGCTTGTTTATCAAGTGAGTATAAATCAATCTTTTGATTATCTAGAATTATTTCATAAACTCTTGTTGTACTTTCATGTAAATCAACTTTAGAGATATTTTGAATAGATGATAGTTTTGTTTTTAACTCATCTGCTAGGGCAATTAACTCATCTTGTGATTTAGTTTTTGAAGCTAAAGTTACGTTAATAAGAGGGAATGACCAGTCAACTATTGATGCTTTTGGTTCATCCATATCTGAAGGTAAATCACCTTTATTATTGGTGATAATATCTTTTACCTTATTTAAAATAGAGTAAGTATCTAAACCTTGCTCAAGTGTAAGAATAATAGAAAACTCACCACTTTTGATGAATGATTCTACTTTTTTTACTCCATTTAGAGATTTAACCTCTTTTTCTAGTTTTGTTACAGCCATTTTGTTTAGGTTATCAATACTTGAACCACTGTATGAACCTGAAACAGAAATTTTGTCTATTTTGATTGGAGGGAATACATCTTTGGGGATAGTGTTGTATGTAATCATTCCAAGTAAAACTAAAAATACAAATGCTGTATAATTTAGTCTAGTTTTTGTAAGAAAAAATCTAATTAGTTTTTCCATAAAGTTCCTTTTGTTTTTCTCATGCTCAAACTATAAAGGAAATAAATGTGGAAAAATGGGGAAATCTCAGAATTTCCACATTTTTTTTGATTATAATAAATTTATCAAACAAAAGAGTTCAAAATGGAAAAACTAAAAAATTTAAAAATATTGTATATAGATGATGAAGATTTTATTAGAAAAAATGCTGTTGAGTATTTACAGTTTTATTGTGACAATGTATATGAAGCAAAAGATGGAATAGAAGGAATTGAAGTTTATAAAAAAACTAAACCGGATATTATTATTACTGATATAAAAATGCCAAAATTAAATGGCTTACAAATGGTAGAGCAAATCAGACATGAAGATAAAACTACAAAAATTATAGTAGCAACTGCATTTTTAGAAACATCATACTTACTTCAAGCAGTTGAGCTTGGACTTGTAAAGTATCTTACAAAACCAATAACAGAAGATAAACTTCTTCCAGTTTTAAAAGCTTGTGTTATGGACTTGATTGATAATAAAAGTGTATTTGAACTTGGAAATTCTTTTATTTTTGATACTTTAAATAAAACACTATTTAAAAATGATGAACAAATAGTATTAACAAAAAAAGAGTTAATGTTTTTAGAGTTGTTAATCAAAAACAATAAAAGAGCAGTTACTTATGATGAACTAAACTATTATGTTTGGGATGGGAATATGAGTGAAGATGCTATTAGATCAGTCGTAAAAGAGCTAAGAAAAAAACTATCTAAGCAAAGCGTAAAAAATGTATCTGGAATAGGATACCAAATAAATAAGATGGAAAATGTATGATTAGAGTTGTTTTATTAGTTTTATTCTTTTTATCTTTTGTTGATGCTTCTTTCGTAAAAAAAGTTGAAGTAATAGAAACTTCTGATAGAAGTTTGAGTATTGATGATATTAAAGATTCAAAGGATTTTAAAAGAACTAAACTTCCATTTATCAGGCATTCTTATAATGTATTTTTTTTAAAAGTTACTTTTGATAAGGAGGTATTGGCAAAAGATAAAATCTATTCATTAGAGCTAGATACTGAATTTAATGCTATTTCTTTAGATGATGATGTAAAGTATATCAATGTTTATAAAAATAAAGTAATAGATCAATCATATGATGATTTTACAGAAACAATATATGTAAAGGTACACAATGTTGATCAATATGTAAACTTTGATGTTCAGTTATACGATGCAAATGATTATGCCTCTTTACAGATACTGCAAAGTAAGCTATTTGGTTTAGCTTATGGAATTATATTTGCTGCATTTTTATACTATCTGGCTTTATATATTTTTAATAGGGAAAAGTCTTATATATACTATTCTTTAACCCAATTATCTATGTTATCAATACTTCTATTTTTAGCATATAAAGAAATAGAAGATGATAGGTTATATATGGATTTAATATTTTTCTTTTTCTTTTTATTTTCAAATCTTTTTACAAAAAGTTTTTTAAATACAAAAGTAAATACACCTATAATACATAAACTTTTAACTTTATCAGTAGTTCTTTATGTTGCAGATATATTTAGTGGTTGGCTATTTGGTTATTACTTTATTGCTGATAATATGCCTTTATCAGCGCTATTAGTTTTATATTTAATTGCTGGGGTTATTGTATATAATCAAGGCTATAAACCAGCATTGTTTTATCTTATTGCTTGGGGAACTGTAATCTTGTCATTTTTATTTATTGAGGGACAGTTTTACTTTACAGAAAATGCAATCTTGATAAAACCTGCATATGTGATTCATACTATCACACCTTTTGAATCTTTGGTTTTAGCTTTTGCACTTTCTTATAAAATGAAGCTTTTACAAGATGAAAAACAGCAACAACAACAGTTTTTAACACACCAAAGTAAACTAGCTTCAATGGGAGAAATGATAGGGAATATTGCTCATCAGTGGAGGCAACCTTTAACTCATCTTTCATATATTATGATGAATCTAAAAACTGCATATGATAAAGATCGATTAACAAGTAAATATTTTGAAGAGAAATCAAAAGAGGCAAATGAACAATTAGAGTATATGTCAAATACTATTGATGATTTTAGGGACTTCTTTAAAATGTCAAAACAAAAAGAGAAGTTCTTAGTAAATGAAGCAATTGATGAGGTAATCAATCTTCAAAAAGCAAGCTTCAAAGCTCATCGTATTGAAGTGATGTTTGAATATAAAAAAGAAGTAGAGATCGAAACATATAGAGGTGAATTTTTACAAGTCTTATTTAATCTTCTAAATAATGCAAAAGATGAGTTTATAAAAAAACAAAAAGATGATGGAAAAATATTTATAAATTTAAAAACTATTGGATGCTCAACTATAATAGAAGTTCTTGATAATGCAGGAGGAATTCCTAAAGATATTATTGATAAGATTTTTGAACCATATTTCACTACAAAAGACAAAGGTTTAGGTCTTGGACTTTATATGAGTAAGATGATTATAGATAGAAGTATAAATGGAAAATTAGAAGTACAAAATCAAAAAGAGGGCGCTTTATTTACAATTACAATTTGAGGAATTAGATTTAATTCCTCAATATTGTATTAGAATTTATAAACAGATGATACAGTGTCACCTGATTTTACTATTCTAACTCTATCTTGGTTTTGTAAGTTTGTACCTTTTGATAAAACTACAATTGTTTCACCATTTTCTAACTGTACAGTTAATTCTTGAGCATTCTCTTTTCCTACTTCGTTTCCAACAACTCCACCAGCGATTGCTCCACCTAAAGAAGCTAAAGTAGAACCATTTCCACTACCAATAGTAGAACCTAATACTCCACCAATAACTCCACCAATTAATGTTCCAGCACCATCATCTTTAACTGCAACATTTCTAATGTGGATGATTTTACCTACAAGTACTTGATTAATTTTATTGTGGTTTTGTGCATCATAAGTAATAGTATTGTTATTTGCACATCCAGTAAAGATAAATGCAAGTATTAAACTAAATGATAAAATAAGTTTATTCAAATTTAATCCTTCAAATTTTTTAAAGAGTCTAGCAAAAAAATATGTGTTAAATGTGTGATAACAAAGAAAAACCCCATATATTTTCATATTTTAGAGTTTATTATTGTAAAGCTTTTAATAGTAAATCTTTTAGTATTACTCTTTCTTTTTTATCTAGATTTGAAAACATAGTTTCCTCATAAGATAAAATCTCTTTTAAGGAATTAGAAGTTATATTTTTACCTTCTTTGGTAATTTGAACTAGTTTACTTCTTTTGTCATTTGGATTTTCAACTCTTCTTATTAGTTTTTTTTCTTCTAGTTTTTTAAGAACTTTTGTCATTCCACCTGATGAAAACAACATCTGTTCATAAAGCTCAGTGGGAGTTAAAGAAAAATCATCTCCACCTAAATAATAAAGGTTTGCAAGTACATCTAACTCTGTTTGATTTAGGTTGTAGTTGTTTGTAAGTATCTCATTTCCACCTTCATATATTTTCTTATGAAGTATAAAAAATGGAAGTGTTAATTCTACTGACTCGTTATACATATCAGGAGATTGTTTTTTGTATTGTTCTTGAATTTTTTCTATATGTTTTTTGTCCATAAGAAATAATATCAAAATTACTATTAAACTATTTATCTTTCTTGGAAAGATAAAATTAAGTTTTTTGATGTTATGATTCTAATATATCTTCCTAGGAAAGATAAATAAGGAGTTATAAATGTCAGCATGGATTTATTTAATATTAGCAGGAGTTTTAGAAGTAGGATTTGCTTCTATGCTTAAATTAACAGAGAATTTTACAAAAGTTATACCAACATTGATTTTTTTAGTTTTTGCAATTGGAAGTTTTTATTCATTAACAAAAGCAGTTGAGACTATTCCTATGGGAACAGCATATGCAATTTGGACAGGTATTGGAGCAGTTGGAACTGTATTAGTTGGAATCTTTTTTTACAATGAACCTTCAAGTATTTTAAGACTTGTGTTTATTTCAACACTTGTTATGTCAATTATAGGATTAAAACTAGTATCAAACTAATAAAGTGAGAGAGTCTCACTTTATTTTTTGTAGATACAAAATCTATCAGTTCCACTTAATAAAACTGAAATAGAAGCTAGAATGTAGAACATTGGAAGCTCAATAGCCCAAGCGCCATATTTATTAATTGAGAAAATATCCCCAGAATGTGCCATAAAAATTGCTGTTAACATAGTACCAATAATTAATACTGCAGCAAGTCTAACTTTGATTCCTAAAATTAACATAATAGGTGCAACAATTTCACCTAAATATACACCATATGCTAAAAATGTAGGAATTCCCATAGCTTCAAATCCACTTTCAATAAAACCTGTATTTCCTATTTTTGCAACACCATGAAATAGCATTAAGAAACCAATAGTGAATCTTAATAAAAATTTTGAATGATCTTCATATGAAGACTTTTTTGCAATAGCTTCTTGCATAGTTACCCTTTTGAATATTTATTATTTGTGAAATAATATGTAAAAAAAGGGAGAAAATAGAGGGATACTATAAACTCTCTTTTATTTTCTTAGGTCTGTTGTTTATAAAAATAGTAACTGCAATAACAAAAGTTATAAATTCAGTTACTGCAAGAGCCATAAATACACCTTTATTTCCAAAGGCGTAAGATAATAAAAAGATAAATAAAATAGGAAGTACTAAACTTCTAAGTATTGCAATGATTGCTGAGTATATTGGTTTTTGAACAGCTGTTAAATATGAAGTAATTAGAATATTTACTCCTAAAAACAAGAATGCAGGCCAAGCATAAGATATAAACTCAATAGTGATTTCTTTTGTTTGTATTTCACTATCATTTAAAAATATTCCTACTAAAAGTTCTGGCATAGTTAAAACAAGTAGAGTTATAATAGTCTCAATTATGATAATAGTTAAAAAACCTAATTTTAAAAAGCTTTTGATTCTTTTGAAGTATTTTGCCCCATAGTTTTTAGAGATTATTGGTTGAACCCCATCTGATATAGCAAAAGATATCATCAATGAAATCATTATAAAATACCCAATAATTGTATATGAAGCTACCCCTTGAGCACCAAAGTTTTGAAGCATAATATAGTTAAATACCATTACTGTAATACCAGCACTAGATTCATTTATAAATTCAGATGCACCATTTTTAAGTGTTTTTAACATACTTAACCAAGAACCATATGGTTTTATGATTTGCAATGTTGCTTTTTTTGAGAAGAAGTGAGGTATTAAAATCAAAATAATTGCAAGTTGAGAGATTCCTGTGGCATATGCAGCTCCACTAATACACCAGTTAAATTTTACGATAAAAATATAATCTAGTAAAACATTGATAAATGAACTTGATAATAAAGCTAAAAAGGAAAGGTTAGGGTTTTCATCTACTCTTACAAAATAGTCTAAAACAATAGCACTCATTAAAAATGGTAAAAATACTAATAAAATAGGTAAGTAGTTGAATGTCTGCTCTCTTAATTCACCTTCTACATTTAATAAATTTAGAATAAAATCAAGGTTCATAAATAAAAATAGACATACCACAATACTTACTAGTGATACTGATATCATAGATTTTGAGAAGATATTTGATGCTTCTTTTACATTTTTTTCACCCATTAACTTACCCACAATTACTGAACTACCAACTGCAAACATTAAAGCAAGACCAAATAGAATAGTTGTAATAGGATAAGAGATATTAATTGCGCCAAGTGCAGTTGAACCTACATAGTTACCAATAAAATACCCATCAATAATTGATGCTGATGATATAGCAAGTAATCCTAGTAATGAGGGGATAATGTATTTAAAAAATACTATATAAGGTTTTGTTTCAAGCATTTATTCTTCCAAAAAGTTTATTTTTGGAAGAATAACATAAAAAGATGTCAAAAAGTGGGGATTAGAATCTATATCCTACACTTAAAATACCAAAAGTGTTTTCTTTGTCAAAGAAGTCTGCATTTGCTTCTTCTTTTTCATATCCAGTTTTTAAACTTGCATATGTGTTTTTAAAGCCAAAAGGTTTATCCCAATTTAAAATAGCTTTTGCTCCATATAACTTAACACTTACTTTTTGATTTACAGCAGTATTATGTTTGTCATAGTCTTGTTTACCAAGATTTCCAAGAAGAGTAAGTCTTAAAGAGTCATTTAATGCAGTTGATGTACCAAACTCAATTTCATATGTATTATATGAATTCGCTTCACCATCAGCAGTGAACTTCTCTAAATTTAGATTTGCTAAATAGCTGTTTTGTTTTCCAAGTAGTGTTGAGTGGTACATATTTTCAAGTGAAATAATATGTCTATTTCCATCTCTTTTTAAATCACCTGTTAAAGTATCTTTATCATACTCTTTATTGCTATATTCATATCTAATCATAGCTTCATGTTTTTGAGAAAAACTTAATCCATAACCAATGTATGCACCAAACTCTTTTACGTCAGTTTTTTCTCTTTTTGAACCTGTTAAATATGGATTTTGCCACTCTTCTGCCATTAAGTCAGCTTTAACACCCACATCAAAGAATCCATAGTTTGTTTCAATTTCACTACCTAAATTAAACTCACCAAACTGCGAAGCAACATAAAGTTTGATTTTGTCATTTAAGTCATATCCATAATAAAACTCAATATATGGAGTTCCATTACTTTCACTATCAGCACTTCCTAGTGATGAAATTGTATCTTTGCTATCTGTAGAGAAGTTGTTTTTTTCATTCATAAATCCTCCACCTAGTTCTATATAGTTGTCACTTGCAAAAACTGACCCAGCTAATAGAGCTGATAATAAAATCTTTTTCATAATTGTCCTTATTTATATTTGTATATTGAAAATATAAAAGAAAAAAATGTGGTTATAGTGTGGTTGCTCTAAATTAAGTAAAGTTTTAAAGAATCTCAATTATAATTTTAAAAATAGACTAGTAGTCTAATTTTAAAAGGAGAGTAAAATGAAAATTACAAGTTCAGTAAATCCTGAGATAAAACCACAAGTAGATTTAGCAAATGAAAAGAGTAAAAATACAGCTGTTGAAGTTGAAAAAAAAGAGCCAACAAAAAAAGATAATGAGCCTAAGGTTGATGTTGTTGCTATAAATGAAGCAAAACAAAAGGGCATTGAGACACTTTTAAAAGGCAAAACTTCTAAAGTCTTAGATGATTTAAATAAGCAAAAAGTAAATACTAAAGATTTAAAAGAAGCGGTTGATAAATTAAAAGATGATAAGAATGACAAAGATAAATCTGAAATAAAAAATGATGACAAGAAGGATGATAAAAAAGCTATTGACCCAAAAGCAAAAAAAATTATCGATAAAATGGATTTAAACAAAGATGGAAAAGTCTCACCTCAAGAACTAAAGGTTGCAAAAGAAAAAATGACTCTAACTTTAGTAAAAGAGTTAGTAAATGGTGTAAAAAAAGATAATGATGAAGTTCAACCAAATAAATTTAAAAATATTGTAAAGATGATAAATGATGATTTAATCGGTGGCAAAGAGGGGGTTAAAATAAATAAGTTCTTAGATAATTAAACTTTAGATAATTATTGTAAGTTTTTATCAATTTTAAAATAGATAGAATTCTTTTAGATACTTAATAAGGGAATTTATGGAATCTAAAAAGATATTATTAGTAGAAGATGATATTAGTCTACAAAGTTTAATTGATGAATATTTAAAAGATTATAACTACTTTTGTACAATATATTCTAATCCAAAAGAGGCATTAGATGAATTTTCAAAAAATAGTAATTTATATTCACTTATTATATTAGATTTAGGACTTCCTCATATGGATGGTTTTGATCTATTTAAAAAATTAAAAGAGATAAAGGACTTGCCAGTTATTATCTCAACAGCAAGAGATGACTTAGGAAATAAGATTTATGGTTTTGAATTGGGAGCTGATGATTATTTATCTAAACCATATGAACCAAGAGAATTGGTTTTAAGAATTGATGCTGTTTTAAAAAGATATGTAAATGATACTATTTATGAAGTATCAAATTTTAAAATTGATAAAGATACAAAACAGATATTTTTAAACAATGAAGAGATAGAGTTTACAAAAATAGAATCAGAAATATTTATGCTATTTTTAAATAACCCAAATAAGATTATCTCAAGAGAAGTAATTGTAAATCAAACTTCTTTAAAAGATGATACAAAAAATAGAACTATTGATATGCACGTAAGTAATATTAGGTTTAAAATTGAGGATGATTCAAAAGAACCTAGGTATATCAAGTCAGTTTGGGGGATAGGGTATAAGTTTATAAATGACAATTAGAAAAAGACTTTATATTTCATTTGCTTTAATTTTAGCAATTATCATATTTATTGTTGGGATATTTTTTTACACAATAATCAACCTAAATAATATTCATCTTATTCAAAACCAAAGATATGAACAAATCAGAAGAGTTGAGCATATAAAAGAGTTGAATACTGCTTTTGCATGGGTTGTTTTAGATATTATTGTTGATAGAAAAAATAAAGAGTTTGTAACAGATAGATATAAAAAAGCAGATGAATTATTTGCTGATTTAAAATCTATAAAAGATGATGTTTTAATAAACTCAGAAACCTTCAAAGAAAAAGAGAAACTAATCTCTATTTTTACTTCACTACATAGAATTGAGAGTTTTATAAAAGTAGATTTAGATAATTTACTTCAAACAAATGCCAATGAAAAGCAAATATTAGAGTTTAACGAGATTTTCAATAAAGAGAGTAATTTATCTAATGGTTTGATTAATGAAGAGATAGATTTACTTCAAATGAAACTAAATCAAACAGAAAAAGATAAAGAGAGTTTTATTGATAAAATCAAATTAGAGTTGATTATTATTCTGCTTATATCTTTTAGTTTAACATTTATAATTTCTTCTAAGATAATCAATGAAATAAAAACAATGCTAAGAAAGCTTAATAATGGGGTTATTCAACTTCTAAACAATGATGAAAAAACTATTAAAATCAATATGGAAGAGAAGAATGAACTTAGTGAAATCACTGAGAATATCAATAAATACTTAGAACAAAAAGATGCTATTATTAAATCAAGAGAAGAGCTTTTAAGAAATATCAGTCATGAGTTAAAAACACCAATTACAAAAGGAAAATTTCTTTTAGAAAAACTAAAAGTAAAAGCAGAAACTTCAACTCTAGAAGATGTAAACCAAGTATTTTTTGATATTGAACAACTAACAAGTAAACTTTTAGAAAGAGAAAGATTAAATAGTGCTACACTTAAAAAGACAAAATTTAAAGCCTCTACACTTATTTTAGAAGCTCTATCAAAACTCTCAATTGATGATGAATCAAAAGTTATTATTGATATTGAAGATGACTTTTCAATTAACGCAGATTTTTATTATTTAACTCTGGCAGTTAAAAATTTAATTGACAATGCTATGAAATATACCAACTCTTATCCAATACAAATCATTGCTTCAAATAACTTTTTAGAGTTAAGAAATGATGCACCAAAACTATCTAATAGTTTAACTTATTATATTCAACCTTTTACAAGGGAAGAAAACCAACAACATGGACATGGTTTGGGTTTAAATATTGTAAATAAAATTTTAACAATGCATGAGTTTTCTTTGTCTTATGAACATAAAAACTCACAAAATGTATTTAAAATAACTTTTTTATAAACTGTCAAGAAAGTGTCAAGAAATACAACCTTTTACTCTTGACACTTTTCCTATATCCTAATTACTATTTAATATAAAAATTTAAAGGGTAATTAATATGACGCAACAAATTCAAGTTATTCAAAGGTTTATCAAAGATGAATCTTTTAGTGGTATCTTACTATTTATTGCAACACTAGCAGCCGTACTTGTGGCGAACTCTGCTTTAAGTGAGAGTTATTTTGAATTATGGGACAAAAAACTTGGTATGGCTATTGGTGAGCATACCATTACAATGAATTTAACACACTGGATTAATGATGGTTTAATGGCTATATTTTTCTTAATGGTTGGTTTAGAAATTAAAAGGGAACTTTTAATTGGTGAACTTTCTTCTGTAAAAAAAGCATCATTTCCAATCGTAGCAGCAGCTGGAGGAATGGTAATTCCAGCTTTAGTATATTTCGCATTTAATATGGAAGATCCAAAAGGATTTGGTATTCCAATGGCAACAGATATTGCCTTTGCTCTTGGTATTTTAATGCTTTTAGGAAAAAGAGTAAATCCAGCATTAAAACTATTTTTAGTAGCACTTGCAGTAGTGGATGATTTAGGTGCTGTAATTGTAGTAGCAACTGTTTATACAAATGAAATCCAAGCTGGATACTTTTTACATGCAGGTATTGTATATGCACTAATTTGGATTATGAACAAAAGAGGTGTTACATCATTAACTCCTTATTTAATCCTTGGAATTGCATTGTGGTTCTATATTCACGCTATTGGTATTCATGCAACAATAGCAGGTGTTTTATTAGCCTTTGCTATTCCTATTAAGTCAAAGGTAAATGAAGAAGAGTTTGTTTCAGATATGAGAGATCATGTAAGAGATTTTGAGAAGAATGTGGATAATATTCCTATTTTAAATCACCATCAAATTGATGTTTTAGAGAATATTGCATATAAATATGACAAGGTACAAAATCCATTATTAAAGCTTGAACACCAATTACATGGACTTTCAGCCTTTTTTATTATGCCTATTTTTGCATTTGCAAATGCGGGAGTTATTTTAGACTTTTCATCAGTTTCACAAAATATGATGATTGTTTTAGGTGTTGTTTTAGGATTATTAGTTGGTAAACCAATAGGAATTTTTGGATTTACATATCTTGCAACAAAATTAAAGTTTGTAAGTAAACCAGATGATATCTCATGGAGTGAGATTTTAGCTGTTGGATTCTTAGGTGGTATTGGATTTACAATGTCTATTTTTATCACACAATTGGCATTTATTGATGCTAGTATTATATCCGCTGTTAAAATTGGTATTTTTATTGCATCATTTATAGCTGGTATTATTGGAGTTCTTTTAATTTTAAAGGCAAACGCATCAAAACAAAAGGTTTAGTATGTCAAAAAATATCATAATAAACACAAATTGTAAAAATAGAATTAAACCAACTCTAACAAGAGATATGAAAACTGAAGCACTTCTAGTATTTGCTAGAACTGCTTTGGAGAGGTTTTTTGAAAGAAATAAAGATTTAGCCTTTGCTAAATTAGGAACTATTGAAGAAACAAAAATTGTATATGCAACCCTTTGGGATTTAAAACAAAAACTGCAAGATACAGTTGTAAATGTTGAGTATCTAATAAATCTTACAAATAGTGCAAAAACACAAACAAATTTAAAAGAGCTTGTAAAGTTTGAAGAGCCTTTGATTACTTACTATGATGCAATGGCAAAAAGAGTTGAGTTTCATATTCCAAAAGAGAGGGTATTTATGCCTGAGTTTTTGGTTATTTGTACTTTATGTCATTGGCTTGTTGAAGAAGAAAAGTCTATAAGTTTGTATCCTTTTTTAAAAAACTATGACTTCTTATATTTAATTGAAAGATTTGAAGTTACTGCTTTAGAGAATAAGGATGATGATATAAAAAACATTATGGATATTTATAGAGTATCAACTGATTTAATAGAAACACTAAAAAAGACAAAATATAGATACAATAAAGATAGAGTATCAAAAACAAGAAAGAAAAAGTAAAGGTTAAGCCATGCTAGAAATTATTATATTTACGATACTTATATCAACTATTTTAAATTTATTCTTAAAACAAATAGGAATACCTACAATTATTGGATACATCACAACTGGTACTATTATTGCTTATGGTTTTAATCTACATGAAGCAGTTCATAATCATGAATTAAAAGAAATAGCAGAGTTTGGTGTAGTATTTTTAATGTTTACAATTGGACTTGAGTTCTCTGTAAAACACCTAATCAAAATGAAAAAAGAGGTGTTTGTATATGGTGGTTCACAAGTTATTATAACTGCTGTATTTTTTACATTTATAGGTAATTATGTTTTTGGAATAGATTTAAAATCTGCGATTATTATAGGTCTAGCCCTTGCATTATCATCAACTGCAATTGTATTAAAAGTATTAAATGAAAATGGGGATATAAACAAACCCTATGGTAGAAGAGTTTTAGGGGTATTACTATTTCAAGATATTGCAGTAATTCCTATTTTACTTATGATTACAATTTTTTCTAGTACTTCGCAGTCTGTATCTTCGCTTTTAACACAGACTTTTATTGATGCGACTATTTTACTTGTTGGATTGTTTTTAGCAGGTAAGTATTTGTTAGAACCATTTTTATTAAATGTGGCAAAATCTAAATCAAATGAGATATTTATTAGTTCTATTTTACTTCTTGTAATAGGTACTTCTTATGTAGCTCATATGTTTGGATTCTCTTATTCATTAGGAGCATTTATTGCAGGTATGATGATTGCTGAGACAAGATATAAACACCAAGTTGAAGCTGACCTAATACCATTTAGAGATTTACTTTTAGGGGTGTTCTTTATCACTGTTGGTATGCAGTTAGACTTTAAAATTATCTATGAAAATATCACTTCTATTGCAGTATTACTTCCTGCTTTAGTTCTTGTAAAAGTTGCTATTTTGTATGCAATTATGAGAGTTACAAGTAATAGTAGAACAGCACTTAAAACGGGTGTTTCACTATTTCAATTAGGTGAATTTGCTTTAGTAATCTTTGAATTGTCATTTGCAAGAGGATTAATAGATCCAACACTTGGTCAAATTCTTATTGTAACGGTAGTTATCTCTATGATTATGACTCCATTTGTTCTGAAAAATCTATCAACTATTGTAGATAAACTTACAAATACATCAAATGGTTCAAGTAAAAAAATAGAAGCAAATGGTTTAAGAAATCATATTATTCTAATTGGTTACGGAAGACTTGGTAAAAATATTTCTAAACTTATTCAAAAAGATAATAGAGAGTTTATTGCAATTGAAAATGATATTAGAACAGTTATTGAAGCTCAAAAATTAGGACTTCCAGTAATTTATGGAAATGCAGCTAAAAAAGATATTTTAAAATCAGTAAATATTGATGAAGCTTCATCTGTAATTGTATCTATTGGAAATAGTGCAAAACTTATGCATATTTGTGAAGTTGTAGATGAAATGGCTCAGGGTAAAAAAACGATTGTAAAAGTAGATAAATATGAAGAAAAAGAGTCTTTATCAAAATTAAATTTAACTCATATTATTGTAGAGACAGAAAAAACTGCAAGTGCAATGTATGATGAAGCAACGTATGTAGAATAAAGTTTAACTTTATTCTACTTCTCCATAGCTTCTTTTATTAGGCTTTGGTACTCAAATAGGGGTTTTTCTAGATTCTGTGCCAAAGCAGATACTTCAAAAAATGGTGATTTGATATTTCTTTGAATCATCTCACAAGCATAAATATCTTCATTCATAACATCAGGTTTATTAAGAAGTTTTTCTACTGGTGTTTTCCCATCCCTATAGTTATAAACTGTAGGCATTTTTATTTTCTTTTGTTCATATGCTGATTTTACATATACAGTAACTTGTGTTTCCTCAGGTCCAATTGGTTTAATATGAATATACATACACATATTCTCAGTAGCTGTAATACCAAAGTTTGGAAATAACATAGATACATAAGCTCCTCTATCTCCATTAAAAGATTTTATAGTTCCCATATATCCATCCCACCAAGATGAAGCTTTTGCACCTTTGCTTGTAAGAGGTTGATAAAATAACCATTGTTTATCTACAAACTCATTTTTAGAGTTTTTATGGTCATACTCTTTTAAACTCTCTTTGTGTATATGAAATAGGTGATAAACATCCATATAGTTTTCTATAAAGATTTTCCAGTTTGCATTTATGATATATTGATAACCATCATTTTGTTTTAGTTCATTAATATCATCATATGGAAGAATTCTATCTTTGATTGGATTTAAAGTCTCGTTTAATGATTTAGCTTTTAAATCTAGATTTACAAATACTAAACCATTCCAAACTTCACATAAAACTTTTTTTAGTCCCATACATGACTTATCCATGCCTTCAAACTCTTTACTTTGTGGAACGCCTTTTAGATCTCCATTTAATGAGAAATTCCAGTTATGATAAGGACATAAAATAGAGTTCTCAAGTTTTTCATCACCTCTTAAAAGTTGCATTCCTCTGTGTCTACACATATTTACAAAGGCTTTGATATTTCCATCTTCATTCAAAATTATAATAGGAGTATTTCCAACTGTTTCTAAAACATAGGATTTGTTTTCTTTTAAATTCTCAGTCATACATACAAACTGCCATTGCTTTTCAAAAAGATTAGTTTTTTCTTTTTCAAACCACTCTTTTGAACTATAAGCTTCTTTATTTAAAACTTGTTTTACTTGCATCTTTTTTCCTTAGTAATAATAAGGTTGAGTTAAAAAACTAAGAACTGAAAAACTCAACCACATAAGAACTATTAACCAATATAAAATAGGATTTTCACTTCTTTGAATCATCTCTAATAGGTAAGTTTGTTTATTTTTTAAATCCAAAAATACCCATACTAAAAATAAAAATCCAAATAACCAGTATATACCAGTAACTACTACTAAAACTATAAAAACTAAAGCTAATTTTGATTTAATTTTATCTAATAACATCTCTTTCATTTTTTGTCCTATGCATAAAATGCATTCATTCCTAATTGTTTCATTTGTCTAAATTTTCTTTTTGTATAGTTTGACATTGAGTTAAACTCATAATAGAACTTCTCTTGACCTTTTAATAATTGTTCAGGACTTAGTAACTTTGGTTTATAAACCACGTCTGAACCGTTGTATCTAGACCAATCATATGTTAATATTCTATCCTCTTTTTCTAAAGAGTTAAATAGTTTAGTTCCTGGAAATGGTATTTGAATCACAGGTTCACAAACATCAATTTGAACATCTAAAGCAAACTCTAAACTTCTATCAAAAATTGATTCATCGTGTTCATCAAAACCAAACATCATTGCAGAATCTACTATAACTCCATGGTCATGAAGTCTTTTAACTCTATCTTTTATCTCATCAACTTTTACAAAACCTTTTCCTGTTCCTTTTAATGCTTCTTGAGATGGAGTTTCAAGTCCTACAAGAAGATACATTAATCCACTTTTTGCAGCTAAAGATAAAAACTTCTCATCTTGTGCAATTGAAATATCACTAGCAACTGCCCAGTTTATATTTAAAGGAGTAATTGCTTCAAAAAGCTCTTGTGCATATTTTTTATCAGCTGTTAAATTATCACTATGCAATTCTATAAAACTAGCCCCACACATTTCTATTTCCTTTACAATATCTTCAATAGGTCTATATCTGATTTTTCCAAAGAAAGGATTTACCACACAAAAGTGGCATTTATATGGACAACCTCGACTAACTGTTACAGTCCAAAAGTCATCATAAGTCTCTTTTTTTATAATATCAGTAGGATAGGGCTTTAGGGTTTTTAAATCTAATGCTTCTGCTCTTCTATAAATATGTTTTAATTGTTTATTATTTTCATAATCATCAAGAAGTTCGTGAATCACTCCTTCACACTCTCCTTGAATTACTGAATATCCATATTTCAAAGCTTCATCACTCATAAAAGAGGCATGTAAACCACCAAAGAATACAGTTTTGCCAATATCATAAAACTGTTGTGCTATTTCATAAGCTCTTAGGGCATCAGGAGTTGAAAAGAAAATACCAACTAAATCAGCATTAGTTTTAAAATCTATTTTTTGACTAGCAGTTTCATCAACCATCTCAACTTCAACTCTATTTTGAATCTCAGCAGCAGCGGAAAAGATGTTTTGAGAAGGGCTTGCTCTTTTTGCTTTATAGTCTTTGAAATCACTTTTTGCACAGGCTTTTATAAGTAAAACTTTCATCTTTAACTCCTAATTAAATCAAAGTTTTTTGAGGCTTTGAAGTTTTTCAGATTTGGTAAAATATGTTTTATATATCTGTTTTTTAATCCATACCAATCTAAAACTTTTGCATATAATTCATCGGTACTAAGTGTAGGTATTAAAACTCCACCACCAATATCAAGTGAGCTGTTAAGTTCCAAACTTGGATATTGCCCAAAAATCTCTCCACCATTTATAGCCTCACCCATAACTATAGAGTTTCCACCCCAAGCATGGTCTGTTCCATTTCCATTTGATGTTAAACTTCTTCCAAAATCTGAAGTTGTAAAAGTGATAACATCTTTTGAAACTCCTATTTCTTCTAAAGCTTCATTAAATTCAAATAGGCCATTATCAACTATATCTAGCATTTCTGCATGGCTATTTAAAAGTTCATCATGATGATCCCACCCGTGGTATAAAACATAAAATGTTTGTCTTTTCATTCCTAGTTTTTTAGAACTAGCTATTGTTTTTGCAACCATTTGTAGATCTTGTGATAGTTGAGAATTTGAAAAAGATGTATTAAGTTTTGTATCTTTTACTGCATCTTTAAAGTCTTCATGATTGTTCTGAGCACTTCTTAGAATATCCATATATGTTTGTTTAAAGTCATTGTCATAATCTCTATTTAGCATATTATTGAAGTTTTTGTATAGAACTTCATCTAAGATATTTCTTTTTTCATTGATGTTTAAACCAACACTTCCTTGGCTTGTAATTGCATATTCATTTGATTTTTCACCAGTTTGGAAATAGTTTGAACCAGATAGTGAAATATTCATAGAAATTTTCTGGTTTTTATTATCTTTTTGAATAACATCAGCAATTCTTCCACCAATTCCATAGTTTACTCTATCATTTGGAACTGAAGTTAACCAGTGTCTTAATTGATCTGCATGTGACATAAGACCAAGAGGTAACTCTTTTGTAGATGAGAAGTATTGCTCTTTTGTAGTTGGTTTTACAAGTGGTCCAATATTTGCAACAAAAGATAGTTTTTTAGAATTAAAAAGTTCTTGAGTTTTTTTCATAGAAGAGTGAAGTGAGAACTCTTGATTCTTTTTATCTTTATAGTTTAATTTGTGAAGTTCATTTTTGTCTAAAGCAAGATTTGATCTAGTTTCTTTATAAACTTCATAACTTTGTTTATTTGTAGGAACCAACATATTAAAACTATCATTTCCGCCACTTAGCATAACACAAACTAGGGCTTTATAATCATCCTTTGTTTCCATTGTTTTTGCATTTAACTCTTGTGTTAAACCAAAAGGGTTAGTTAAAGCAACACTACTAGCTACAATACTTAGTTTTATAAATTCTCTTCTGTTTAAATTTTTCATTTTAACTCTCACTTATAATAGTAAAATCAGGTGAAATAGTAATCATAAAAAGTACTGTTTGCACTATCCAGTCTTTTCTATGAGAGTAGTTTTTTACTGATTCTAAAATATCTTTTTTGTTCTCTTCTTTTAAATTTCCTGCTGTTAAAATCAAACTTAAATGCTCAATTAATTCTTCAACAGATTTATTAGCTAACTCTTCTTCAAATTTTAGATTTAGTTTGACTTTGTCTTCTTCTTTTAGATTATTCCATTCATATTCAGGTACATCAAATCTATCTTGGGCAGCTTGGGTACTTACAAGTAAATATCCTTCCCCAAAGAACCACTGATACATTAGGTTCACATAAGCAATAGATGTTGCTGCATTCATTAGCTGAAACTCAGGAGCTACCATATTTTTCTTTTCAATTAATCCATGGGGCGCATAATCACTTTGAAAAAAGTTAAATACACTTGGACTTGATAAAGGATGTTGTTTGATTGTTTCATCCATAATAAATCCAGTTCCCCAAAGTTTGTTTGAGTCATTAAAAGCGTCAAAGGCTTTTAAAACTTGAAGACATCTAATCATAGGTTCTTTCATTTTTACACCAGTACTTGCTTCTTTATGAAGTAGTATTGTTTTTATAATAGCTTTTAAATCTCCTGTAGTTCCACTACCATTATCCATAAATACTTTTGCTACATCTTTGATGTATTTCTTTGAAGGGTTAGATGTAGTTAGAAGTTGAATCAATTTTTTTGAGATATAAACGGCTGTATTTTGCTCTTTTACTAAAAAGGAAATTGTCTCTTTGATATCTTCTAAAGCTCCTTGATTTGCTTTTAGTTTTTTCTTTTTTAGAAGTGTTTTTTCACTTTTATCATGGTGTTCATCAAAAGCTTGCATAGGAACAGTTAAATCTATATTTGGAACTTTGTTTTCTTTAATTCCCCAGTAAACCTTTTGACTAGAATAATCTTCCCAAGGCCACCAATAAGCTCCAGGACCTAAGCCTGTAAATACTTTTGCAACTTCTTTTATATCTTCATTGTCATATGTGGCAATGGCTTTACCATTTTTAAGTTTTTTACTACCATCTAGATTTAGTTCATATAAACCAATAGTAAAAAGTTGCATAATCTCTCTTGCAAAATTTTCATCTGGATGAATATTGTTTTCTTTATCCTCTTTTGGATTATTTAGATGTGTTAAATAAACTCCCATACAAGGATGAGTAGAAACTTCATAAAGCAAATCTTCATAGTTTCCAAAGGCATGTTTGTATAATAAATCATAGTAATTAGATAAACCAAATGAGTTTAATTCTAAAATAGATTTATCAGAAATTACCAAAATCTCACTAAGAGCCAAAGCAATTTTATGTCTTAAAATTTCTTCAGTTTTAAGTGTAGTATCCCACCAAGCCATTCTGCTATACATCCAATATGGAAGAACAAGTTCATTTCCAATGATTTTATCTTCACCCCATTTATTACTTAACTCATTTACAAAGTGCTCCCAAATATTGTGAACTTTTTTTTCACATGAATCACTTGCTTCTTTGTTGAATTGCTCTTCAAGCCATTGCTCTTTTCCTATTTTTGAAACATATTTTATTGTTTTTAAGTCAGCTCCAATAGAGGCTTGCATAAGAAAATTTGAGGCTTCTTTTTGTGAAATTTTCATAATCTAATCCTATTTTGTTGAAAGATAAATAGTCACTTCATATTTACTTTTAGTTAAATCTACCAAATTATACTCTTCCATATCAAGTTTAAAATCTCTATTGATTTTCTGCTTTAAAATATTATCCCAAACTTTACTAATATTCAGGTTTGGTTCATATTTTAAAATACCTCTTTGATATTTTGATTCTTTTATTGTTTTATTAGAAAAACCTTTGATTTTATCTTTTGATTTAACTCCAATAAAACAATCAAATGAGTTTTGTTTGTAGTTAAAATATGTAACATATAGTTTTTTATCACTACTACTTTTAAAAGAAAACTCTTTTGAAGAAAAGAACTTTTCCCAAAGTTTTGCAATTTTATTATCTCTTTCTTCTTTAGTTTTAAATATGATTTTTTCTTGAAAACCTTGTATCTCAAACTCATCTAAGGCTGTCTTTTTAAAATCAATCTCAACAGCATTCATATATACAACTAGGGCTAATAGTAAAACTATTTTTTTCATTAGTTTAGTCCTTTTTTATCATTAATATTAAATTATCTAAATAGTTTTTTATTTCATCACTCAAATTAAAATCATCAAGAATAAAAGAGTATAACAACATCCCATCAATAGTAGCACCAATACTATTAACTAAAAAAATAGACTCTTTTTTTATTAGGCCTTTTTTGATTTCTTCATTTATAGCATTTTTTATAATTGTATTTAAATACTCTTGATATTTGTTGTTTAACTCTGAGATTTTATCCTTATTTCTATTTGAATAAATTAGTAAAAACTCATTATAAAGTTTTAAAAAATCTTTATTTGTATTTGATTCTTTTATGTAAACTTCAAACAGTATTTCAAACTTATTTTTTAAATCTGTAACTTCATTTAGTTTTTTATTACAAGTTTGAATATATTTTAGAGTTAATTCATCCATTAAACAATGAATTAATTCATCTTTAGACTCAAAGTAATGATAGAAGTTTCCCTTGCTAATACTTAGATGTCTAAGCAATGAATCCAAAGAAAAGTTGCTAAGACCTTTTTCTGTTAAATAAAAAAAAGTCTTTTCGATTATCTCTAATCTTTTTTTATTTCTATCTACAATTTTTGGTGCCATTTAAAAATCCTTTTTAAATAGACCGTCAGTCTATAAATAAAATTATAGAAGCTAATTGCTTAAAATAAACTTTATTTAGACTGATGGTCTAGAAATATTTATGAAATAAATCCAATTGGATTATTTGAGTTATTTAATGAGTAGAAATTTGTTAGGTTTGGTAGAAAGTTTGTAAGTTCATTTTTATTAACACCAAACCACAATGCAACTTCTGCAAATAGCTCATCTGTTGATAATGTAGGTATTATTACTCCTCCTCCAATATCTAAAGAACTGTTTAAAGCCAAAGATGGATACTCCCCAAAAACTTTACCACCATCCACGTCTTTACCCATAACTATGGCATTACCACCCCAACCATGGTCTGTTCCATTTCCATTTGAGCTAAGTGTTCTTCCAAAATCAGAACCAACAACAGTTAATACCTTATCATCAACTCCTAGCTCTTCTAAACTTGCTTGAAAATCTCCAAGGCTATTACTTAGTACTTCAATCATTCTTTTATGATTGTTTAGAAGTTCATCATGATGATCCCAACCATAATATTCAATAAAAAATGTCTGTTTAGGAAGATTTAATTCATCAGCTGCTTTTATAGATTTGGCAATCATTTTAAATTGTTCTGGGATAGATTTGTCATTTGTTGTAAATTTAATATCTGTTCTTGAATCGTAATTAACATAAGTATGAGAGATATTAACTTTATCAATTGCAGTTTTAAACTTTTCATGATGAGTTTGAGCATATCTAGTTGTTTCCATAAAAGTATCTTCAAATGAATCAGTGTAGCTTTTATTTAAAATAGTATTAAAGCTATCAAGTAGGGCATTGTTTAGTTGAGTAATAGAAGGATCAGTAGAACTCTCTTTTACAGTAAGTCCAATACTTCCATCTTTTGTAACTGAATACTCTTTTGATGAAACACCGTTTTGTGAAATATTTGTACCTGATAAAGATATATTCATTGATATTTGTGAGTTTGCTTTATTAGTCTGGAACTTATCAGCGAATTTTCCTAAAACTCCTATGTTAGTTCTTTGATTTGCATTTGATGTTTGCCAGTGTTTTATTTGATCTGAGTGAGACATTAAACCTAGTGGTAAATCAACACTATTTGCATTAAATTGTGTTTTTGTAGTTGGTTGAACCAGTGGAGCAATATTAGCAATAAATGAAAGTTTTTTATTATTGAAAAGTGTTTGGACTTTACTCATACTTGGATGAACTCCAAAGGTTTTACCATTTGAATCAGTGAAGTTATCTAAAGCTAGTAAGTTATTTTTTGCTAAAGCTAGGTTTGATCTACTGGTACTATACTCATTGTAAGATGTAGTATCTGTTGGAACTAACATATTAAAGCTATCATTTCCTCCACCAAGTAGTACATATACTAAAGATTTATTAGCACTTGCATTGGGGTTTGTACTATTTGCTGAGGCTGAAGAAGATGTAGCTGAACTGCTAACACTTCCTCCACAACCAGCTAAAAACATAGAGGCACTAATAGCCATAGTTGTTGATCTTTTTATAAATTCTCTTCTTGAAATTTCAGCCATAAATACTCCTTATCTCTTTTTTTGTACTGTAAATTCTGGACTAATAGCAATCATAAAAACAACAGTTTGTACTACCCAGTCTTGATTTGTATATCCAATTTTTGTATCTATAGTATTTTTGATTTCATTTAAAATTGAGATATCCTCTTTTGCTGTTAAAACTAGGGAGATTCTTTTTATTAGTGATTCAATATCAGTAGCATTTGCTAAAGCCTTTTCAGCAGTAAAATCAAATCCTAATTTATCTGCACTAAGGGTTGTATCTGAGGTTCTAAAGAATTCACTTGTATGTATTTGAGTTGGCACAGTTATATTTAGTTTACTATTTGGGTCAGAAAATAGTAAATCATACATCAGGTTTACATATGCAATAGATGTGGCAGAGTTATGTAGTTGATACTCAGGAGCTACTTCATTTGCATTTTCAATACTTCCATGGGGAGCATAATTTGGTAAGTAAAAATTAAAAACAGTAGGAGAAGATAAAACATGTTGATTTAATTTTGTATCTACCATATCTCCCCTATACCAAAGTTTTCCAGAACTATTACTAACATTAAAAGCTCTTAAAAGTTGAGTGATTCTAAGTAGTGGGGATTTTAGTTTTTTTGCTGATGTTTTTGCTTCATTATGTATAAAAATCTCTTTTATTACAGCTTTTAAATCACCAGAACTTCCAAATTTACTAGCAACTGCTTGAACATAAGATTCACTAGGATTTGAAGTTGTTAGTTGTTGAATTAGTTTTTTACATATAAATGCAGCACAGTTATCATGGGCTACTAAATCCTCAACTGCTTTATTTACATCTGAAACTAATGTTCCTCCGCTTGGAATAGTTACTGCACCATTTAGTAATGTTTTTGCATTTGTATCATGTAGTGATGCTTCTTCAATCATTGGATTTTGCATATCAATAAACGGAATAGTTTTGTGAAGTTTAGGGGATGAATCTGTTAAATCAACATTTGCACCATTTACAAAACCTGAGATTTGATTTGGCCATTCATATTGGTATTTTGAAGCTTTTACTCCTGTAAATACCTTTGCTAATTGTTTAATATCATCATTATCATATGTTGGGATGTTTTTATTATTAGAGTCTTTTTTTTCACTTCCATTTTGATTTAGTTCATTTAAACCAATAGTAAAAAGTTGCATTAACTCTCTTGCATAGTTTTCATCTGGATGCTGATTGCCAGTCTCTTTTTTGTTATTTAGGTGTGTTAAATAAACTCCCATACAAGGGTGAAGTGAAATCTCTTTTAGAATATCACTGTAATTTCCAAAGGCATGTTTATAAAAAATGTCATAGAAATTAGCCATACCTAAAGCATCTAACTCTAGGTTTGATTTATCGGAAATTACGATGATTTCACTTAAAGCTTGTGCAATTCTATGTCTTACTAAGTCATTATTATCAATCTCTTTAGCAGTTGTAATATTGTTTTGTACTGATACTTTACTATTGGCTTTTGCGAGTGTTCTATGCCACCAAGCCATTCTAAAATAGAAGTTATAAGGTAAAGTTGCATTTCCTATACCTATTATATTTCCACTTCCATTATCTCCTGAAGCTGTAATTGCTTGGGCTTTAAAATCTTGCCAAATAGTATTTGTTCTATTTTCATAAGTATCACCTGAATCAAAACTAGAGTTTAGTTGTGAATCTAACCATGTTTCAATACCAGTAGTAGCAACTTGTGAAATGGTATCATACGATGCACCTAAAGTAGACTGCATTAAAAATAGCGAGGCATCCTCTAAAGTATCTGCCATAAATATCCTTTTTGTATAAATTAGACTAGTAGTATAAAAATAAAATTGTAAAATCAATTTACTTAAAATTTTATTTATTAAAAAGTAGGTTTTTTGGATTGATTGTATAAAAAGGGTTTAGATAAACTAATCTATTTTATTAGTTTATCTATTTCATCGTCAATAAATTCGACATTTGTGATTTTTAAAATCTCATCTTCAATAAGTTTTATATCATCTGTTAAAGTAATCATATGTAGATCTTCTTCATTAATCATTTTATGTTTGTATAAAGATTTTTTCATAAATTTAAGTAGGTATTTCCAATATTCCACACCAACTAAAAATATTTTAAATCCTTTAATCATTTTACCTGTTTGTGTTAAAGTTAATACTTCAAATAGTTCATCTAAAGTACCAAAACCACCAGGAAAAACAATACAAGCTTTTGAGTATTTTACAAGCATATATTTTCTTGAAAAGAAGTAATTAAATGTTAATCCTTTTGTAGTATATGGATTTGCTGATTCTTCATGGGGAAGTTTAATACTAAGTCCTACTGATTCAGCATTGTTTGCTTTATATGCACCCCTATTTGCTGCTTGCATAATACCATCACCACCACCTGTTATAATATTTATATCTTTTTTTGCAAGATTAAAAGCTAGTGTTTGAGCTAATATTGCATAATCATCAGTAGCAGCAGTTCTTGCGCTACCAAAAATTGTAACACTATTTTCTAATTCTTGAAGAAGTTCTCTACCTTCATTGAAATCATCTGCAATAGATTTTTTGTAAATTATTTCGTCTGTTTTCATGATTTCCTCCTGTATAATTATTCTTCGTTATTTTCATTATAAATCTTGTTTTCTTATAGTTTGTATAATTTCTAAATTAATTTTTTTTATTAAATTTGAAAAACTCACCCAAATCACACCCAGATTAGATAAACTAAAGATATAAATTAGGAGTATTATTTGTTTAGTGAAAAGAATTTACCAACTTTAATTATTTTAACACCTATTATTACAGTAATTATGATTGCCTTCTTTACTGTGTATTTTTTTGTTCAAAATCAATATAACTATTTTGAAGAAGAGAGTTTACGACTAGAGCAAGAGTATATTAAAAAACAAGAGAATTTATTAAAAAAAGAGGTTGATTATATAATCAACTATATTGAACATACTGTTAAAAGAAATACAAAACTTGGTGAAAAAGAGCTAAAAAAAGAGCTTTTAAAATATATAGAATCAATTAGATATGAAAAGTATGGATATATTTGGGTTCATGACACAAATTACTATTTAAGAGCGCATCCTTTTAGACCAAATAATATTGATAGTTATGATATTGAGTTAAAAGATGCAATGGGTACTTTGATTACTAAAAAGTTTATTGATGAAACTATTAGAAAACCAAGAGGGGTTTTTATTGAATATTATTGGCAGAAACCACAAGAGGTTCACTTCTCTAAAAAGCTTGGTTTCTTTAGACTTTATGGTAAATACAACTGGGTAATTGGTACTGGTTTATATATTGATGATATTGAAAAGTCAATTATTGAAAATAAAGAGCTTTTAGAAAAAAGAATTGATAAATATATCAGACTTGTTGTAACTATCTCTTTTTTAGTGATTTTACTATTTGGATTTTTATCTTTTGCAATCTCAAAGAAAATAACTCAAGTATTTGCTCAATACAAAGATAAAGTGAAGAAAAAAGAGGCTTTACTTGAGGATTTAAATCAAAACCTAGAAAGAAAAGTAGAAAAAGCTATTTGGGATGTAAAGAAAAAAGATAGAGCTATGCTTCACCAATCAAGACTTGCTAGAATGGGAGCAATGTTATCTATGATTGCTCACCAATGGAGACAACCACTTAGTGAAGTTTCTGGAATTTTAATGGAGCTGGAAACTGCAAATAAGTTTAATAAAGTAGATTCAAATATGATTCAAGATTCAATTAAAGAGTCAAATAAACAAATACAGTTTATGTCAAATACTATTGAAGATTTTAGAAACTTCTTTAAGCCTGATAAGAAAAAAGTCTATTTCTATATTGAAGATGCTTGTAATGAGGCTTTAACTTTAGTAGATGCTTCTATTAAAAACTTTAATATCAAGTTAGAAAAAAATGTGATGGAAAACTGTTATATTTATGGCTATGAAAGAGAGTTTGCTCAAGTGATGTTAAATCTTATGTCAAATGCAAAAGATATTTTACATCAAAGAAAAACAGTAAATCCAAAAATATATTTAGAGTTAAGTAAAAAAGACAACTTTGCAATAATCAAAGTTCAAGATAATGCAGGTGGAGTTGAAGAAGAGTATTTAGATCTTATCTTCGAACCATATTTTACTACAAAAAGTGCTTCAAAAGGTACTGGTCTTGGTCTTTATATGGCAAAAATGATTATAGAAAAAAACATGGGAGGTGAACTAAGTGTTGAAAATAAAAATGATGGGGCAGAGTTTTTAATCACACTACCAATACTTCAAGAAGAAAATGAACAAAAAATGAACAATAATTAAAATTGATACTTTTTTGATACTAGAAAGTAGTATTCTATTTTTATAAACAAGAAATAAATAAATAAATTACAAATTTTTAATTGGATATAAAAATGGAAGCAAAATTAAGAGAGGGTGTATTTTCTGTTCCTAAGTCTATTTTAGAGTTTAGTGACAGATTTGATTATACTATTTATAGAAAAGTTGAAAATAGAAAATTCCGTGTTTTAGTTGATAAAGATACTGTTTATAATAAAGCTCAATGTACTTTTTATAGTGAAGAAGAGTTAAAAAAAGTATTTATTCATGTAAAAGATAAAATGAAATATCAAAATGATATGCAAGAACATATTTCAAGTATTATTGATGATGAATCAATTTGTTTGAATGTAAAAGCAAATTTATTAAATGATATTGCAAAAGAGACAATTAACACTTTATTTAAAGCAGAAATCACAGTTGAGTCTTTGGAAAAAGTAGACAACTTAATTACAAATAGTATTAATTTTATTTTGAGTGATGAAAGTGCTATGAGAAGTATGTTAAAAGTTGCTTCTTATGATTATTATACATCAACTCACTGTATTGATGTATCAACTTATGCAATTGCTTTTGGTAAGTATTTAAATTTAAGTAATACTGAGTTAAAACTTCTTGGAAAAGCTGCGCTTTTACATGATATTGGTAAAAAAGATATTAATAAAGATATCATTTGCAAAAATGGTAAATTAACTTATGATGAGTTTGAAGAAGTTAAAAATCATCCAACATACTCTGCTCAGATTCTAAGAGAGTGTGGGGAATATGATGAAAGACTTCTAAATATCGTAGAACAGCATCATGAAAAATGTGATGGTACTGGTTATCCAAGAGGATTAAAAAAGAATGAAATTGATGATTTTGCTAAAATTGTAGCAATATGTGATATTTTCCACGCATTAACAACAAGGCGTACGTATAAAAATGAGATGGACAAATCTGAAGCTATTATGCTTATGTATGAAACAATGAGTTCAGGAATTTGTTTAGATTACTTACGAAAATTTGTAAAGTTTTTAAACTCATATTAACTACTTATTACCCTTGTTTTTATAAAATCATATAAAGGATAAGGGTAAATATGGAAGAGCAATTAAAACAACTTCAAAACTATACAGTATTGTGTGTTGAAGATGAAGAGGGTATTCGAAAAAGATTAGTTAATACCTTAAAATACTACTTTAAAGATGTTTATGAAGCTTCTAATGGTGAAGATGGTTATGATTTATATAAAGAGTATAAACCTTCATTAATTATAAGTGATATTGAAATGCCAGACCAAAACGGTATCTCAATGATTGAACAAATTAGACAAGAAGACTTAGATGTTTTAGTTGTTATGATTACTGCTTACTCAAATGAAGAGTATTTACTTGAACTTATTAATCTAAATATTAATCAATATATTTTAAAACCTGTTAATTCTGATATTTTATTAAATGGTATTGTTAAAGCCTTTGGAAATAGGTTAGTTGAAAAAATAGAGTTTGCTTCTGAACTATATTTTGATATGAACCAAAGGGAGCTTTTTTATAAAAAAGAGATTGTACCTTTGCGAAAACGTGATAAAGATTTTTTAGTTTTATTACATAATAATAGAAATACTATAGTTACATATGACTTAATCGAGGAGTATTTATGGAGAGATAAGTCTATGAGTATATCTGCTTTAAAAACCTTTATTAAGGAGTTTCGACAAAGGATACCGGTGAATATTATCGCAAATGTTCCACAAATTGGTTACAAATTAACTGAATAGCTCAAAAACTCACTCCAAACTCACCTAGACATTTTAAAATTCCTTTATAAATCAACTAAGGAGTTTTAAATGATTAAAAAAAGTTTACTTGTATTATCAATAGCTGGTGTTGCACTTGCTGGAAATATTAAGATGGATTTAAACGCAAAGTATGGAGCAAATAACTTCCACACTAAAGGTGCTGTAGAGTTCTCTAAATTAGTAAAAGATTACTCAAAAGGTTCTGTTAACATTACTGTTCACCCAGGTTCTGCTTTAATTAAAGGTAACCCTTTAAAAGCTGTTAAAGATGGAACTGTTGCAATGACTGATATGTTTATTCCTTTCACATCTGGTGGAGGTAAAGTATTTGGTATTTCTGCATTACCATTTATTGCAAACTCATACGAAGATGCTTTCAAATTATACCAATTAGCTAAACCAGCTTATGAAAAAACTGCTAAAAAATGGAATCAAAAGCTACTTTATTCTGTAACTTGGCCAGCATCAGGTTTTTACTCTAAAAAGAATGTAAATTCTATTTCTGATTTCAAAGGTGTAAAAACTAGAACTTATGACAAAAACTCAGCTGCATTCGTAAATATGGCTGGTGGATCTGCTGTTGCATTACCATGGGGAGAAGTATACTCTTCTTTAAGAACTGGTATGGTTGACTCTGTTGTAACTTCTTCTTCATCTGGTAAAGATGGTAAATTCTGGGAAGTATTAGATAACTATACAAAAATCAACTACGCATACCCATTACAAGCGGTAACTATTAACTTAGATTACTGGAACTCATTAGATAAAAACCAAAAAGAAGCTATTACTAAAGCAGCTGCACAAATTGAAAAAGCTCAATGGGAAGCTGTAAGAGTAGAAGAAAAAACTGCTTTAGAAGAATTAGCTAAAAATGGAATCAAAATCACTGATGCATCACCAGAACTAAAAAAAGGTTTAGATGCAATCGCTAATGATTTATTAACTAAATATTTAGATGGTGCTAATTCTGATATTAAAGCTATCTTCAAAGAGTATAGAAAGTAATAGATATGAATTTCTTAGCAAATTTAGTAGATAAGTTGAGCAAAGGCTCAGCTTATTTAGCAGGTCTTGTTTTAATATGTTTAGTTTTATTGATTTTAACGGAAATCTTTTTAAGATCGTTTTTTGATATTTCAACAATGATTGCAGATGAGTACAGTGGATATTTATATTTAGCTTCGATTTTCTTAGCTTTAGGATATGCATTTTCAAAAGATGCTCACATAAGGATTAACATAGTTACTTCAAGGTTATCAAAAAAGACAAATAAAAAGATCGATATTCTTGCAGCAATTATTACATTAGGTGTATTAGCATTTGCATTATATAGAACTATTTTATTTACATATGATTCATATGAGTTAGAGATGTTATCTGAAAATGTTTCAGAAACGCCATTATATTTAACACAATTAGCAATGCCAATAGGAATTACAGTATTTATGTTAGCAGTTGTAGTGTTTATTTTCAAAGGATTCTCAGATGATAGCTGATCCACTAATTTTATCAATTATTTTAATAGCAATTATGTTTGTGTTACTTCTATCTTCATTATGGATTGGGGTTTCACTTATTTTAACAGGTATCATCGGAATGCTTCTGTTTGATCACAATTTACCACCAGTAATTTCAGTATATGACAAAATTGGGGATTTATTAGCTGGTTCACTTTATGATGCGATGAATTCATGGTCACTTGCAGCATTACCAATGTTTATATTAATGGGTGAGATTTTATATAAATCTTCTATTTCAACAAGATTATTAAATGGTCTTAAACCTTGGTTAGCATATATTCCAGGTGGATTATTACACGTAAATGTTGCAGCTTGTTCACTATTTGCTGCTGTTTCTGGTTCATCTGCTGCTACAACTGCAACTGTTGGAAAGATTACACTTGATGAGTTAAAGAAAAGAGGCTACTCAAAAGAGTTAGCTATGGGATCTTTAGCTGGTTCAGGAACTTTAGGTTTCTTAATTCCACCATCATTAATCATGATTATTTATGGTGTAATGTCAGATGTATCTATTGGTAAACTGTTTGTTGCTGGTATTTTACCTGGACTTTTAATGGCTTCTTTATACTCATTTTATATTATGTATAAAGCAAAAGTTGACCCATCTGTTTTACCAGAACATGAAGAGACGTTTACTTGGGCTGATAAGTTAGCTTCTTTAAAAGATTTAGCTCCAATTTTCTCACTAATTGCTTTAGTGCTTGGATCTATTTATGGTGGATTTGCAACTCCTACTGAGGCTGCTGCTTTAGGTGTTTTTGGTTCTTTAATTTTAGCAACATACTTCAGAGCAATTGATTTAAGTATTCTTAAAAATGCAATTTTAAATACAGTAAAAACTTCGGTTATGATTGGATTTATTATTGCTGGTGCTGTATTCTTATCTCATGTTATTGGATTTCTAGGAATTGCAAGAGCGATGAGTGAGTTTGTTACAGAATTAGGATTATCTCCATTAATGTTAATTTTACTAATTGGTGTTATGTATATTATTTTAGGAATGATTCTTGAAGCAGTTTCTATTGTTGTAATGACTTTACCAATTGTTTTACCAATCGTTGTATTAGCTGGATATGATCCATTATGGTTTGGTGTTTTCTTAGTATTTATGGTTGAGATGGCTCAAATTACGCCACCAGTTGGATTCTCACTGTTTGTAATACAAAGTATAAGTAATGAGAAAATCGAAACAATATTAAAAGCAACATTACCATTCTTTATTATGATGGTTATAACGGTTGTACTAATTACACTATTCCCAGAGATAGTATTCTTCTTACCTGATCAAATGATCAAGTAAGTGTAAAAAAGTAATCATTTTATGATTACTTTTTTTTGTATGAAACTTATTCAAAAAACTCACTTTTTTCCTACTTTTGCTTGTTAGAATTCTTCGATTTTAATTTAGGTAGAGAAGACATGTTAGAAATAATGTTTACATTTGTGTGTGTATTGATTTATTTAGTATCTTTTATTTATAGAAGAATTTCAATACTTGCGAGTTTTTTAGTTTTATACGTAGCGTTTGCTTTAGAGGTAAACATCCCATTTGTTCTTGCATTAATGCTAGGTTTAACGGTGATTAGACTTAAAAAGCAAGGTATAAGGGATGAGTTTTAAAAAATAATAAGTTTAATGTATGGTAAAATAAGGAATATTTTATGCAAGGTAATGAAATGACTATTAGATTAAACTGTGATATGGGTGAAAGTTTTGGTATTTGGAAGATGGGACTTGATGAGCAAGTTATGCCGTATATTGATATGGCAAACTTAGCTTGTGGATTCCATGCTAGTGATGCTGTAACTATGAATAAATCTGTTGCATTAGCAAAAGAGAATAATGTAACAATTGGAGCTCATCCAGCTTATCAGGATTTAGTAGGTTTTGGTAGAAGATCAATGACTTGTTCATTAGAAGAGATCAAGTCTATTGTTTTATACCAATTAGGTGCATTAAATGCATTTTGTAGAGCACATGGAACAGCAATATCATATGTAAAGCCTCACGGAGCACTTTACAATGATATGATGAAAGATGAAAACATTTATAAAGCAATTGTTAGTGCAATTGCATCTTTTGATAAAAATATCAAAATTATGATTTTATCAAGTCCAAAAAACGAAGCTTACAAGCATACTGCAATGGCATATGGAATAAATGTAATTTATGAAGTATTTGCAGATAGAAATTATAATGATGATGGTACGTTAGTTGCAAGATCTAGACCAAATGCAGTGATTCATGATGAATTAGCTGTAGCTCAAAGAATTGCAACTTTAACTGAAAAAGGTTATTTAGAGACTATAAGTGGTCAAAAACTATTTATGGCAGTTGATACTATTTGTGTTCATGGTGACAACGAAAAAGCCTTAGAATTTATCAAAATTCTTAGAAAAGCAATGTATTAAAGATGGATTTTAAATTAGCATCTGTTGACTCTATAATCATCTATTTTGGAGATGAGATTTCACAAGATGTTGCTTCAAAAGTAAAAACAGCTTATTCATGCTTACAAGACATAAACCTTGATGGAATCATTGAAATAATTCCATCTTACTCTTCAATATTTATTACTTATGATATTTTCAAATATGATTATGACTCAATTGTTTCAAAATTAAAAAAGTCTATTAATCTTGAAAAAACTATTGAAGGTGAAGAAAAAATTGTAACTATAGATGTTTATTACGGAACAGAAGTAGGGCTTGATTTAGAAGATATGAGCACAAAAACTAAATTAAGTATAGATGAGATTATAGAGATACATTCAAGTAAATTGTATGATGTTTATGCAATAGGTTTTTTACCAGGATTCGCATATATGGCAAGTGTAGATGAAAGAATTGCAATGCCAAGATTAAGTAGTCCTAGAAAACAAATTCCAAAGAACTCTGTTTCTATTGCTGATACGCAAACAGCAGTTTATCCACAAGCTAGTCCAGGTGGCTGGAATATTATAGGAAGAACAGCCTTGGAGTTATTTGATAAAAAATTAGATAGTTTATCTCCTTTATCAGTTGGAAATAAAGTGAAGTTTAATCCTATTTCAAAAGAGGAATTTTTAAAGCAAGGAGGAGAGTTATGAGTTTAGATATTATAAATTCTCCTATTTTTGCAACTATTCAAGATAAGGGAAGATTTTCTTATACATCAATTGGAGTTACAAACTCAGGTGTAATGGATGAATATGCTTATTTAGTTGCAAATAAAATGCTAGAAAATGACCTTGAATCAAATATAATTGAAATAGCTTTTTCAAATGTTCATTTTGAAGCCAAAACAAATACAACTATAGCTATTACTGGTGCAAAGTGTGAGTTTTATATAAATGATGTTTTAAAACCTACATGGCAGACTTTTAATATAAGAGCTGGTGATCTTATAAAAGTTGGAAAGATTTTAGAAGGAACTAGAGTATATCTTGCTGTAAAAGGTGGATTTGATATAAATAAAGAGTTTGGAAGTAACTCTACAACTTTAAAAGAGAAGCTTGGTGGTCTTGATGGAGATAGACTTAAAAAGTCTCAGAGTTTACCTTGTAAAAGCTTTATTCAAACTCATAATAAAAGATTAAAAGAGCAGTTTATTCCTAAGTATGAAGATAGACTTGAACTTAGAGTTATTTTATCTTATCAAGATGAGTATTTCCCAAAAGAGCAAATTGATAAGTTTTTCTCTTCAACCTATGAAGTTACAAATGAATTTAATAGAATGGGATGTAAGTTAAAGGGTGAAAAAATCTCTTGTGATATAAATGGAATTATTTCAGAAGGTATATCTTTTGGAGCAATTCAAATTCCAAGTGATGGTCAACCAATTATTTTATTAAAAGATAGACAAACTATTGGTGGATACCCAAAAATTGGCTCAGTTCTTCCAATTGATTGTTTTAAACTTGCACAAGCAAAACCTAGCTGTAAAATTACGTTTAAACCTATTGAAATAAACGAAGCTCAGGCTAAGCAAAAAGAGTTTTACTCTTCTTTTGCTTGATTAAATAAAGACTCAAAAAGCTCTTTTGAGTCTTGATCTTTTCTATATGTAGTTAAGTAGTACTCATAATTTGCTTTTATTAATAAACCTGAATTACTTTTTAGTGTTGTATTTGATAGAAGTTGTCTAATATTATTGATAAGGTTTTTACAATCCTTTTCATCTTTTTCGTTTACAAAAATGATAAATTGATTATCAAAGAACCTTGATATTTTAAATGCACAACCATCCTCTTGAAGGTTTTTCTTTAAGAAGTTAGTAATAAAAATAAGTAGGTTGTCTGCTAAAAGCATTCCATACTCTTTTTCAATATATTCATAATCATTAATATCAATTAAAATTGCAACTCCACCATCTTTAAATGTAGCATCATCATTTAAGAACTTATTATAAATCCATTTTCTATTATGTACATTTGTTAAAGAGTCAACAAAAAGTTTTTTATTTAAGTTTTTAATCTCTTTTTCTAGAGTTCTCATTTGATTGTAGATATTACTTAAACTATCAATATCTTTGTTTAAAAGGGCAGTTTGTGTATCTTTTGCAGCTTTTTCAATATCACCAGCATTAGTGATAATTGTGTCCATATACCCTTCTATAGAGTTGAAATCATCAACTATTAGTTTGTTTAGTTCCTTATTGAACTCTTTATCTTGCAAGTTTACTTCTAATGTTCTTGCATTTTTATTGAACTTTTCAAAATAGATAGAAGGCATAATAACTTCATTGTTTAATACCTCATTGATTGTTAAATCAGTAATCTTTTTAAGTTCTTTTTTCATTTTTGCACTCTCCAATAATCTCATCTATTGATACAGGTTTTCCTATATAATATCCTTGTGAATAATCAATTCCAATTGCTTTTACATATCTTAATATTTTTAAATCACTTACAAACTCTGCAACTATTTTGATATCTTGTTCTTTACAGAATAGAACAATACTTTTTATTAGATTTAAATATATATCTTCATGAATTTTTTTGATTAATGAACCATCAATTTTTATATAATCTACATTTAAATTTAATATATATTCATAGTTTGAAAAACCAGTTCCAAAGTCATCAATGGCTATTTTTACATCATACTTTTTTACAGCAGAGATAAACTCGTTTACAGTATTATAGTTAGCTATTTTTTCGCTCTCTAAAATTTCAATAGTAAGATATTTACCAATTCTATTTTTTTTGATTTTAGAGATAATTGACTTTTTGATATTTGGATTCAAAATATCTGTATAATCAAGGTTTATACTAATATGTTTTTTATGACTTGCTATATATAAAATAGTTTTATCAATCATAATTTCCATAAGGCTATTATAAAGTCTAGACTTTTTTGCTTTATGAATAAAAGTATGAGGAGATAAAATATTTCCATCTTTATCAAATAGTCTCATTAAAGCTTCGTATTTTATAATTTTTTCGTTTTCATTATCCATAATTGGTTGAAAAAATGGCTCTACTATTTTGTTTTCAATGTTATATGTTAAAACATCTAAAACATTTTCACTTACAGCTTCATTTTTAAATAAATTAGCATCATAATACATATAGTTTACAAAGTTCAATTTAGCGTTATGTAAAGCCTTCTCAGCATAGATTCTAATCATGTCATCATCAGATTTTGAACAGCCAATAGTAATATCAATATTAATAGGTGTTGATTTATTTATCAAGGTGAAATTATGATTGATAATCTTTTTAAAAATTAGATTCTTTATAATTAGTATTTCATCTTGTGATAAGTCATCATAAATAGTAAGTGCAAATACGTCTGCATGGATATTTGATAGGTTTGTTACAACCTTTCTTTTAAGGTTTTTTCCAATTAGTCTAGCAATCTTCTTTTTTAGAAGGAATTTAAGTTGTTTAATAATGTGATCACCATTACTAAAGTTATATATTGCATTGATATCTTTCATATATAAGATATCTATTAAAAATAGAGTTTTTACATTATTTCTGTTAAAAAACTTGTATATATAACCTTGCACAGACAAAATTAAACCTTTTTACATTTCTTGTGTATCAGATTTATTATATATAATTAAACTTTAAGAATTGTAAAAAAAAACTTTCTTTTTTATTAAAATTAATAAATTTTCTGTAAATTTTTATACCAACCTTATATTTAATACTATTTTTGTTAGAATCCATCAATATTTTTTTAGGATTTAATAAAAATGAGAAAGATTAATATTAAGGATATTTTCTTAGATATTGATATGGTTCAACTTTTAAATATTAAAAGTGTAAATTCTACAATTTATATTGATATTGACGGTAAAATCTATACTAATAAAGAAGAAACAAAAAACAAAGCAATTATCTATAAAGATGAAAATCTAAATAAACTAACTGCTATTAAAGATATAAAAGCTTTAGTTTCTGAATTATTTAACGCATATAAACCTGAAATTATTGGTACAAAATGTAAAATTAAACCATTAAATAATTGGCAAGAAATTATTGATATGAATAAAGATCAAATGTTATATTTTGATCACCAAAGTGATGGTGTTGAGCTTTTTGAAGATAAAGAGCTTGAGGACTATGGATGGCATGCAAGTGCCTTAGAAGTTAACTACAGAGAAATTAGTGAGTTTATTGAAGATAATTGTGAAGGTACACTTTTATTTTATGACAATGAAATTCAGTTTAATGGATTTGCAATAGTTAATGATATTGATACATTAAGACCTCTTGTAAAAGAGTTTATAATAAACAAAGCAAAACAAAATATCAAAGAAGAAATCATTGATTTAGATGATGAAGATGTTGTTGAAGCTTTAGAGTTTTTTGGATGTGAGGAATAGATGGAAGAACTAATACGAGACTGGGGATATTTAGCCTTATTTGCTTACTCTTTTGGAGGAGGATTTGTTGGTTTAGTATTTGCAGGTGTTTTATCTTATGCAGGTGATTTAAATTTATATATCTCTATGCTAGTAGCAGGTACTGCTAACTTCTTAGGGGATCAATTTTTGTTTTTCTTAGCTAGAAAAAATAAACAGTATGCAAAAGATATGATGAGTAAATATGGAAGAAAGATTGCACTAGCTCATCTAATGATGAGAAGATACGGTTCTTTTGTAGTATTTATTCAAAAGTATATTTATGGAATTAAAACATTAATTCCTTTAGCAATGGGACTTACAAAGTACTCTTCTATTAAGTTTACTATTTTTAATATTTTAGCAACAGCAGTATGGGTAAGTGTTGTTGGATATGCTTCTTATACAGCAGGTGAGTATATTTTAAGTACTGCAGATGAGTTTAAATATATTGGACTTGGAATCGTAGCAGTTATTTTACTTTCTGTTTCTTACTACTTTAAAAAGATTTAATAAAGCCCCTTTTAGGGCTTTATTTTAAAATGACTCCCAAGAATCATTTGATTCTACTTCTTGGAAATTCTGTTTTTTTCTTAATTGTTTTATTTTTGTTTCTGGTTGTCTTCTTTCAACACCATTAAAAGAAAGATTTGTAGTATTCTCTCTAATCTCAATATTGTTTTTACCATCAAACTCTTTGGCATCAGCATGCTCAATAATCATATTAGAAATCTCTAATGTTCTATTTGCAATAGCATCAGCTTCACTTGCACTTTGTGCATTTTGTTGAGTGATTTTATCTAGGTTATTTACCGCATCATTAATTTGAACAATTCCTGTTGATTGCTCTTTACTAGCAACAGTCACATTGTCAATTAGCTCTAATGTTTGATTGATATTAATGTTTAGTTCTTCATATCCTTCAATCATCTCAGTAGCAGCTTTTTTACCTTCTGCTGTTTTAGCTTGTGCTGATTCAACTATATCTTTAATCTCTTTTGCAGCTTCAGCAGATCTAGCAGCTAGATTTCTTACTTCTTGTGCAACAACTGCAAAACCTTTTCCTGCTTCACCAGCAGTAGCAGCTTCAACAGCCGCATTAAGTGAAAGAATATTTGTTTGGAATGCAATTTGATCAATTACTGTAATTGCTTCAGTGATAGCTGAAGTTTGTTCATTTATCTCTTCCATAGCACTTGTTGTATTGTTTGCTAGTTCTTGACCTTTTTGAACAGACATTTTTACATCATGACCAAACTTAGCCATTTGAGATGTAGTTTCAGTATTATTTGTAATATTTGATGTAATTTCTTCTAAAGAGGCAGCAGTCTCTTCAAGTCTTGCTGCTTGATCATTTGCAGCAGCTGAAATTTTATCCATGTTATGTGAAAGTGTATTTGCATTTTGACTTAAGATTAAACCACTTTTTTTATTTTCAACTAATGTTTCAGTGATTACTTTTCCTAAGATATTTACATCTTCTTCTAACTCTTTGATAATCCCTTCTAAATCATTTGAAGAAATTTGCGGTCTAAAGTCAAGTTTAGAGTAAGAGTTTAGAACATTCATGATATTTTCAATATTCATGTTTAAAGTATGAAGCATTTCATTGATAATGTTTTTTAACTCTTGAAGTGATGGGTTATTTGAATTTGATTCAATTCTTGTGTTTAAATAACCTTTATTGATTTTGTTTGCAACATCAATAGTATTTGCAATTAAATCTCTATCGGCTTGGATATTTGCTTTTGTTTTATTGATATTTTCATTTATAAGTTTAGACATCATTCCTAGTTCATCTTGTGATTCTACAACTTCTAAGTGAATATCATCTTTTTCAAAGTTAATAAATGCAAAGAATTCTGTAAGACCTTTTTTAACTGAGTCAACATCAAGTAAAATTGTAAAGGCAATAGTTCTTGCTAAAATAAGTGTAGTTGCAATACCTATAAAACTTAAAATACCAAAGATTATCATATTCTCTTTTGCAATACCTTCTTCAGCAATAATTGTATTAGTAAGTTTTTTTGCTAAATGATCTTCAACTTTTTTAAGTGCATTGATCTTTTTAGTAATTTCTGCAAACCAATATGAAGCGTCAATTCCAAAGTTTGAATCTTTTCCTGAGTATAAAGCTACTTTTCTCATTTTTTCAACTTCATCTATAGCTGAACCTTGTAAGTTTTGTTTATAGAAGTTTTGAGCACTTAAGTCAGCAACTTTTAAAAATGAATCCATATATGAATTTTGTGCAGCAATTAAAGTATAGAATTTAGCTTTCATTCCAGGTCCGAAGTTGTCCCTTGCAAATGTATTTGCACCTACGGCTCTTTCAATTCCAGCTCTCTCTTTTGATAATAAGAAATTCATATATGAGATGATATCTTGTGATACTTCTGAACTATTTGATAATTGTGTAATAGCTCCAATTAAGTTTAAAAGTAGAGTGTTTGTTTGTGTATAAAAAGCAATTGCTTCACCAGTTTTAATATTTTGAGATGTAACTCTTGCTCTAATATCTGAGAATTTTGAGATATTATTTAAAGCTGAGTTTAGATTGTCTTCAAAGTTTGAACCATAGGCTTTAAAATCAAATGAAGTTAAAAAATCTTTTAATTCATTTATTCTTTGATCAGCATTTTCTCTTTGATTTGGCAGTTTATCTGCAAACTTTTTACCTTTACTTCCAAGGTATCCAGCAGTCATACCTCTCTCTTTTTGTGTTTCATGTAATAAGCTTCCAATTTTTGTTGAAAGTATTACCACCTTCTCTAATTTGATTAAAGAACTATTGTAAGAATATGAGTCATATGTTAGCTTCCCTGCTAGTAATATAACTACGATTAATGGTATAGACATAATCAGTATTAGTTTTTGTTTGATGGATAATTTTGTTAGCATCGTCTCTCCTATTGTTTTATTAACTCCCCAGTTATAAAAAATAATTATATATAATTGTTATAAAATCCCAAATGATTTGGGTCAAGAGAAAAAATAATTTTTTATAACACTACTAAAAAGTAGCATTTTTATTTATGCTATAATTTCAGAAAATAAAATAAGGTCATATATTTGAAATTTGATAAATTAAATTTAGATGCTTCTTTTTTAAAGAATCTTGATTCACTTGGTTTTAAAGAATTAACATCAATCCAACAATTGGCTATTCCTTTACTTTTAGATAATAAAGATGTAATAGCACAAGCAAAAACTGGTTCTGGAAAAACAGCATCATTCTCTATACCTATTGTAAAAAACTTAAATGTAAAAAATTTTAGAATTCAATCTTTGATTTTAGCTCCAACAAGAGAGTTAGCAAATCAAATTGCAGTGGAGATTAGAAAACTTACAAGACACGTTCATAATGTAAAAGTTTTAACTTTAACAGGAGGAGTTCCATTTAAACCTCAGGTTGCATCACTTTACCATGGAGCACATATTATTGTCGGAACTCCAGGAAGAGTTTTAAAACACATTAGTGAAGAGAATATTAACTTTGATAATTTAGATACTTTTGTATTGGATGAAGCTGATAAAATGCTTGATATGGGATTTTATGAGGATATTATGAAAGTAGTTGATGTTCTTCCTGCAAAAAGACAATCAATGCTTTTCTCAGCAACTTATGAAGATGATATTCAAAAGCTTTCAAAAGATATTTTAAATGATGCACAATTTGTAAAGTCTCAAGATATTCAAGAAGTTAAAATAACACAGAAACTTTATGGTTTAAATGAAGAGTCAAAAACTTCAGTTATTCCATCTTTAATTACTTCTAGTAAATCAAAAACAGTTTTAATTTTCTGTAATACAAAAGATAAGTGTGATGAACTTGCTGATGATTTATATGATTTAGGTTTAGATGTTTTAACACTTCATTCTGACTTAGAGCAAAGGGATAGGGATGAGATTATTACTTTGTTTGCACATAAATCATATCCTATTTTAATTGCAACGGATGTAGCTTCAAGAGGTTTACATATTGACGATATTGATTTAGTAATCAATTATGATTTAGCAAGAGATGAAAAAGTACATACTCATAGAATTGGTAGAACTGCAAGAGCAGGAAAAGGTGGATTAGCTATTTCACTTTATACTCAATATGATGATGAAAAAGTTGAAGATTTAAAAGAGTGCTTTGATGATTTAGTATTTGATGAAATATCAAATGTAAAAGATGATGTTGATTTTAAAATAGATAGTGATTATAGAACTATTTTTATTAACGGTGGTAAAAAACAAAAACTTAGAGCCGGGGATATTTTAGGAGCTTTAACTGCTGGACTTAATCTTCCAAAAGATAGTGTTGGAAAGATTACATCTTATGATTTCTGCTCTTATGTAGCAGTAAAAAAAGAGTTTATTAAAAAAGCTGTAAAAGGTTTAGAATCAAATAAAATAAAAGGTAAATATTTTAGAGTATTTGAAAAATAGCCTATGAAAAACTAATCTTTACATTTAAGATTAGTTTTTGTCTTTATACTATACAATTCTTATATATAGATTAAAAGGATTTATTATGCAAATAGATAATGGTATTCAAAGTCCTGTATTTCAAAATGTGTCTAAATTGCGTGGTCATGGCGATGAAGCTAATTTAGAAAATAATAAAAATCAATCAAATCTACAAACAACTAACTTAAACAATAAAAATGAAAAAATAGAAAATAGCATGATTGATTCATCATTAGTATATAGTGATGAAAAAAATCTAAATTTTGTAGAAAAACTAAAAAAACTTATAATTGAAAACATATTTTCCAAATTTCAGGGAAATGAAGGAGCTGTTTCACTGTTTCCAAATAGTGATACAACGCAGTTTAATGTATCTCAAGTAAGTGCTAATCCTTATGAACAATCACTTAAACAATCACCTTCTGGTTTTGTGTATGAATCAACTCAAGAATATTATGCAAAAACTACAATTGATTTCTCAACTAGTCTTTCTGTAAATACTCCAAATGGTCAATATGACATAGAATTGAATCTTTCTTTTACCCATGAGTATTATGAAAGAAATAGTACTAGAATAGCTGTATCAAATGCTCCTATGAGATTAGATTTAGAAGAGGATGATGATAGCTTAAAAGGTTTAAAACGATTAGATTTACTATTTGATATAAATAAAGAAGAAGATGAAAATAAGACTTTATTTGAACAAATAAGAGATATTATTAGACAAAGAGAACAATTAATGGATAAGATCAATGAAAACAATGATTTTGGACATTCAAAAGCTTTATCTAATCAATTAGACAATTTTAAACTTTGGGAAAAAGATGATAAAGGCAATTTTAATCCTCTAGCTGTAGGACAAGGTGGTATTGGAATATTCTTAGCAAATAGTTATTCTCAATCTACATCAATTAGTGCAAGTGTTTCAAATGACAGTGCATCTTTTGAATATAGCTCTTCAACTTCAAGTAGTTCATTTGCTGCAATAGTAGGTGAAATCAAAGCATAGTTATAAGGGAGTGTTATAATAAACACATCCTTTAGCTTATTATCAATTTCCTAAAAAAACAAATATGTTGCAAAACATACAAATAATAATACAATTTTTTAATTATTTTTGATTTATAGTTTATTTTAAGATGATAGGCATTATAATAACTTTACTTATAAGGGAGCCATACAAAATATGATAAGTAATTTACTTAAGTTTTTTTTACTTAAAAATACACTATTTTTAAAAATTATATTAGTATTTACTTTACCTGCTATTGGTATGCTCTATTTTAGTAGTGTACTTGTATACGAAAAAGTTGAGACCCTAAGTGAAGTATCAAATATTCAAAAAAATATTAAATATGTTACTGCTACTCAAAAGCTTATTCATTCCCTTCAAAAAGAGAGAGGACTTAGCTCAATTTATGTAAATAGTAAAGAGTATTTACCTAAATTACAAGAGCAAAGAAAAATTACCGATAAAAATCTTATTAACTATAAACAAGAGATAAATAACTTATCCTTAACTATAAATATAAAAGAAAAGATTACTAAATATAGAAAAGAAGTTGATTCAAATACTTTAAATTCATTTGGAATTATAAAAAGGTATTCTGATTTAAATGAATCATTACTTGATAGTATGTATTCAATAGATCCTGTTTTATATGCAACTCAATTTAATAATAGATTTTCATATATTATTAACTTATTACTACTAAAAGAGTATGTTGCTATTGAAAGAGGTTTAGTATCTGCTGTTTTAAGCTCCAAAACATTAGATAATGAGATTAGAACAAAACTGATTGAAATATATAAAAGTCAAGATATAAATAAAAAAAGATATTTACTAAAAGCTTCTAAGGATGAAATAGAAAAGTTTAATATTGAAATAACTGTTCAAATGACCCAAGATATTGAAGAGGTTAGAAGAAATATTGAAAACTATAGTCTTAAATATAATATTTCAACACAAGAATGGTGGGATTTATCAACTTCAAAAATTGATGCTTTAGAAAAGGTATATGATTATATATTAGTGCAAGTTTCTAAAATTGCAAGACAAACAGAAAATGATGCTTACTTAGCGCAATTTTTAAGTCTTACTTTCTTATTTGTCTCTTTTATTACTTTAATATCTTTACTTTTTGTTTTAAGAAACATTATCTCAAATGAACAAAAGAGTTTTTATAAAATCAAGAAGCAACAAGATGTATATAAACTTTTAAATAAAACAAATAAATTCTTATTAAAAACAAATACTGAAAAAGTTCTATTTAATAAAATCTGTAAATTAGTATCTGAAAATAGTAGCATGTCTTTTGGATTTATTTATAGAATTAAAAAAGATGGAAGTGTAAAGTTAATAGCCCAACAAGGTGAACTAAAAGAGTTTTTAGACAAAAAACTAATCAATGAAAACAGTGGAAATGAAAACCTAGTTTCTAAGGTTTTAAAAGATGGTACTAATGCTATAGTAAAATCATACAAAGAGGAAAATATCTCTTTAGTTTCAGAAGTTGCAAAAGATTATAATATTAAATCAGCTGCAGCATTTCCTATTAAAAAGTTTAATAAAATCGTTTGTGTCTTAGTTCTTTATTCTAATAAAACAGATTTCTTTGATGAAGAAATTGAAATTTTATTTGATAAGATGATAAATGATATGACCCATGCTTTAGAAAAGATGGAGTATGAGAAAAAAAGACTACATCAAGAAAATGAGTTAAGATTAGCTTCTTATGCTTTTGAGTCAAGTGAACCAATGATTATTACTGATGAAGATGCCTTTATTATTAATGCAAACAATGCTTTTTGTAATGTTATGGGGTATACAAAAATTGATGTAATTGGTAGAAAACCAAGTATGTTCAAATCAAAACATCAAAGCAAAGAATTCTATACAAAAATGTGGGATGATTTAATAAACAAAGGCTCTTGGAGTGGTGAAGTTTATAATACTAAAAAAAGTAAAGAGAAGATACCGTTAAGATCTTCAATTACTGCCATAAAAGATAATAATGGTAAAACGACACACTACTTAGGGCAATACATAAATATTAGTGACCAAATTGATAGACAAAAGGTATTAGAGTATCAAGCAACTCACGATAACTTAACTGGACTTCCAAATAGACTTTTACTTCTTGACAGAATTGAACACGCTATTACAAAAGTAACTAGACACAATATTGTTGGTGGTTTAATATTTATTGACCTTGATAACTTTAAAGAAGTAAATGATACTTTAGGACATGAGGTAGGGGATAATCTTCTTATTATGGTTGCTAAAAAAATCAAAAAGACTATTAGAGAAGAAGATACTATTGCTAGAATTGGTGGAGATGAGTTTATTGTTTTAGCTGATTGTATTGGTAATTCTAAAGATGAAGCAAGAGTTAATATGCAAGTAATGACAGAAAAAATCAAAGAGTCATTAAATAGTATAAAAACTATTGATGGACATAAAAATATCTCAACACCAAGTTTAGGGGTAACTTTATTTAGTGATGCTTCTATCTCTCCAAAAGATATTATTAAACAAGCAGATACAGCAATGTACGAGGCTAAAAAACAAGGAAAAAATACAATTGAGTTTTTCAATTAATTATGATAAACTGTCAAATTCAAAACTTTAAAAAGGAAAAATAATGAAATCAGCAAGCGCAAGACACCTATTAGTAGAAACTGAAGAATTATGTTTAGAATTAAAAGAAAGAATTGCTAATGGTGAAAAATTTGAAGAGATTGCAAAAGAGTATTCAAAATGTCCATCTGGAGCTCAAGGTGGAGATTTAGGTACTTTCTTCCAAGGACAAATGGTTCCTGAATTTGATACTGTAGTATTTAACGAAGATTTAAATGTAGTTCACGGACCTGTTCAAACACAATTTGGATACCACTTATTAGAAACTACTGCTAGAAACGACTAATAAAAAGAGAGTTTAATAACTCTCTTTACTTACTATACAAGATAATTTTAATCCTATTTAAGATACTTTGCAATATAATCACAATGCAACTTAGTTGCAATAATAAAAGTGAGAATATTTTATGGAAATTTTAAAATCAAATATTGCAAGATTGCCATCTAAGCATGGTAAATTTTTAATCAAAGCATATAAACAAAATGATCAAGAACATTTAGCAATAATGAGTGAAGATTTTGAAAATTTAGATTCACCATATGTTAGGGTTCATAGTGAATGTTTAACTGGTGATGCCTTAGGTAGTTTAAAATGTGATTGCCAAAATCAATTGGATTTAGCATTAAACTTTATTTCAAAAGAGGGTGGATTAGTAATCTACCATAGACAAGAAGGAAGAAATATTGGTTTACTAAATAAAGTAAATGCATATGCTCTTCAAGATGCGGGAAGAAACACTGTAGAAGCAAATCTTGAATTAGGTTTTGCAGAAGATGAAAGAGATTATAGTGTAGTAAAATTTATCTTTGAAGATTTAGATGTAAATAGTATAAAACTAATTACAAACAATCCTAAGAAGATTGCATACATTGAGTCTTTAGGTGTAAATATCAAAGAAAGAATTCCAGCAATTACAAAAATTAATCAATATAATGAAGATTATCTAAAAACAAAAAAAGAACACTTCGGGCATCTTTTATAAGAATAAGTAGTTAAGTTACTATATGTTTAGTGGTAAAACGATAGTAAACTTAGCTCCTTTATAAGAGTTTCCATTATAATCATACTCTTCATTTAAAACCTCTATTACTCCACGTAAATGTTTTTTAGTGATTTCATCACTCATATATAACCCAATACCCGTACCAACTGTATCATCTTTTGTTGTGAAGTAAGGTTCAAATATTCTTTGCATAATGTCAGATTTAATTCCTCCAGCATTATCTTTTATTTCTATAAATAACTTATCATCATTTTTATGGATATTTATAAATATAAACTTTTCATATGTTTTATCTTGAAGGGCATCTTTTGCATTGTTTAGGATGTTTATAAGAACTTGAATTAGTTCTTTTTCATAATTTTGAATAGTGATTTTTTCTATATTTTGAATAAGTTCAATACTTTTATTTGAAAATTGTGCTGATACTAATTTTAAGGTTTTTGAAATCGTCTTCTCAATCTCAAAAGTAACTTTTTCTTTATTTGGTTTAAAGAAGTTTCTAAAATCATCTATTGTATTTGCAAGGTGTTTAGTAGTATTGTTAATAGTGTTTATACCATCATTAAATACTTTGTCATCTAATTTACCTAGTTCTTTATGAATTTTAAGTCCACTTGCTACTGTTGTTATTAAAGATAGTGGTTGCCTCCATTGGTGGGCAATATTTCCTATCATATCTCCCATTGCAGCCATTTTACTTTGTTGCATTAATAAAAAATCCTTCTTTTTAATTTCTGTTAAATCAATGATTGTAATGATTCTGGTTTGTTCATTTGTAAGTTCAAAAGTTTTATCTTTTATAAGAGCAGGGAAGGTTGTTTTGTCTTTTTTTTCTAGGGTTACTTCATAACTATCTTCAAAACCTATTGTTGTATATTCTAAGACTTTTTCATATGAATCTGCACTTACATAATCTAAAAAATTTTTATTTTTGAATTCATCTTGACTTTGCTTAAATAGATAGATAGCTGAGTCATTACATTTATCAAATATACCATTTTTATAAATTAAAATTGCTTCTTGTGTAGAATCAATTATATGTCTTGATTCTTTTAGTAAATCAAACTTTTCTTGATAAAGTGCATACTCTTTAGTAACATCAAATCTAAAAGCAATAAACTCTTTTATCTCTCCATTTATATCTAAAATAGGAGTTATAGTTGTATTTAAATAGATTGTTTTTCCATCTTTTGTTAGGTTTTTAGTAGTACTTTTATATGTTTTTTTATCTAAGATAGTATTCCATAATTTTTCATAAATATAATTAGGCTGTTCTGGATGTCTTATTAGTCTGTGGTTTTTTCCAATAAGCTCTTCTTTTGAATATCCAGTTACTTTAGAAAACTCTTCATTAACATATGTAATATCTCCATCTTTATTTGTTCTTGATATTATAAAGCTATTATTGATTGATTTTTCATACTCTAATAGTTTAGCTTGGGCTATTAATAAGTCATCTTTTCTTTTTATTTCATTGTTTAAAAGTATAATTTTTAGATTATCTTCTAAAATATCTCTAAATTGTTTAACAATATCAATTTCGATATCACTGTAGTTACGTTCCTTTTCATCTAAAACACAAATAGTCCCAAAGGGTTCATTATTTGGAAGATTAATTGGAAAACCTAAATAGTTAATCATATTTAGTTTTACATCAGGGTTGTTTTCCCATTTTTTATCTTTTAAAGCATTGGGAATATTTAATAAATTTTGAGTTCTTATTACAGTTTCACAGTAAAGTCCTGAGTTTAAGTAAGTTTCTTTTTCTCCAACTTTATAAGGGTTCTTTTCATTATTATTTTTTACATATACTTCAAGGTATTCTTTATTTAGACGCATTATAAGTGCAGTTGGTACATTTAAAAGTTTAGCCATTGTATTGATTAAGTTTTGCCACTTTTCAAGTACAATATCTTCTATATAAACTGTTTCAAAGTTTTGCTTTTTCAAATATACCTCCTAATAAAGAACTAATTTCTTTATTTTACCATACTTGTATAACAATAATGAAACAAAATATAATTTTACAATAAAAGTTGATCTTTTATGAAATCTTATCTTCCTCTACATCTTCATCCCAAAGTACAGAAACCCCATACTCTTTATCTGTAATAACATATTTATAATACTCACCAGTACCACGTCTTCCATGAAGTCTAACAGTAGTTTGCCCTTCATTTAATAGTCTTTTCATTTCATTTTCAGAAAAGCTTCTTTTATTCCATTTTAAAAAGGCATTTGAATAAACCCTAAAAGTACAAGAAGATTCAGCAGTAAAAACATATTGTTCACTATCATCATACTCTTTTTGCGCATTTTCACAAGTATAAAGTTTGATTTGTTTACCTTGAGTTGTAAACTTTCTAGAGATTACTGAACCATCACAATAGGGGCATTTACCTAAAATCATTTATATATTTCCTAATTTATTTTTGTGATTTTATCAAATTTATTATGAGATGTTTGAAAATATTACAGATTGAAATAAAATAGTTTTATATTTGTATATACAAATTTTAAGTATAATTTAAATTGTTGTCTGTTAATATTTGTATGTACAAATAAATAAAGGAACTTTATGTCAGATTCTTGTGAGCAAACTGATCAATATTTAGATTGTTGTTTATATTTTACTTCAAATACTATGAGTAGATTAATCAACAAAATGACAGAAGAAGCATTTATGCCAACAGGACTTGCTCCTTCATATGCCTTTTTAATGATGGTTGTAATTGAAAAAGAATCAATAGGAATAGGTGAATTAGCAAATATATTAAAACTTGCACCTTCTACTGTTACTCGATTTGTTGATAAGTTAATATTAAAAGATTATTTAAAAAGAGATCAAGAAGGAAGAAACATAACTGTTAGTGCAACAGTAAATGGTAAAAACTTACTTCCAGAAATAAAAGAATCTTGGACAAGGTTATATGAGGCATATTGTGATGTGTTAGGTGAAGAGTTTGCTGTAAAATTAACAGCAGATATGGCAAAAGCAAATAAAATTTTAGAGAACAAATAGTTCTCTTTTTTATTTGATTTATATATTTGTATGTACAAGCAAATAAAATTAATGGAGAAATTATGAAAACACTACTTATTTTAAGTCACCCAAATTTAGAGGCATCAAAATTTAATAAAGCATTAGTTGAAGGTATTAAGGATTTAGAAAACATAACAATAAGACATTTAGAAGAATTATATGGAAGTGATATCAAAGCTTTTGATGTAGAAACTGAACAAAAGTTACTTCTAGAGCATGATAGAGTTGTATTTCAATTTCCATGGTATTGGTATTCAAGCCCTGCAATGATTAAAGCATATCAAGATGAAATTTTAACATATGGTTTTGCTTATGGTAGTGCTGGAGATAAATTAAATGGAAAAGAGTTTAAAATTGCTACAACTGTTGGTGCACCTGATTTTGCTTATCAAGAGGGAGGATGGAATAAAAAATCTATGAATGAACTTCTTTCACCTTTTCAATCAATGGCAAATCTAACTGGTATGAAGTATACAAGAAGTTTTAGAGTTCATGGAACAGCAGCTATGAATGATGAAGAATTAGAGAAAAAAGTAAAAGAGTATAAAGAAGAACTACTTGATGAGTCTTGGGATAATGGTCTAAATAAATACGTTAGAAAAATGAATGAAGATAGTGTGAAAGCTAAGTAATTAGATTATGAAATTAAAATCAATTTAAAAAGTAAGGATTATTTAATATGCCAGAATTAGCAATTGAAAATTTTGTAAAAGAGTATTATTCTACACTTGATTCTCTAGGAGATTTAAAAAAACTTCAGAGTTTTTTTAATGAAGAAGCCTTTGAAATAATAGAAGGTGGTATGAAAGTTGATAGTTTTGAGAAATATGAAAAATGGTATGAAGAGACAAAAAAGCTATTTCTTAAAAGAGAACATATAATAAACTCTATTGATATAGAAAATAAAAATAACTCATATATTGTTGTGATAAAAATGGATTTTAAAGCAAAGAAACCTTCCGGAGAGTCTATTTATATTACTAATGCCAAGATTGTGTGGCAGTTACAAAGTATTAACTATAAATTTAAAATTAAAAAATATGAAATAAATATATAAAGGTATAAATCATGATAAACACAGCTAAAAAGAGGGCATCAATTATTGTTTTATTTATTTTAATCATATCTATTCCTACATTTGTTTTTTCATCTGATAAGCTTCATAAGGCTGCTTATAATGGAGATATACAAACAGTAAGGGTGATTTTAAAAGATAAAATAAACCCAGATGAAAGGGATAGTTTTGGTGGAACAGCACTTCATGCTGCTATGTTCCAAGATAATATGAAAATTGTTGAGCTACTTATAGATGCTGGTCTTGATGTAAATGCCCAAGGAACTTATAATAAATACACACCACTTCATGATGCAGTTTGGGCAAATAACTTAACAGCTGCAAAACTACTTATAAAATATGGTGCAAAAACTAATATAAAAAGCAGAGATGGCTTAACTGCTTATGAAAAAGCTCTTGATGAAAACAAAAAAGAGTTAGCCAACTATTTAAAAAGATTTAATTAATTATAAAATAAAAGGAACAAGTTTAAATGAAATACATACATACAGTTTTAAAACATAAAAGCAGTGAATCAATATTTTTAACTCTATTTTTAGCACTGCCTTTGTTTACACTTTTACCTATGGGAATTGATCTGTTTTTACCAGCTCTAAATGATATTCAAACATTTTTTTTAGGCAATAATACTGTAGCAAAATTTGCTATATCTATTTATTTACTATTTTGGGGAATAGGGCAGATGTTTTGGGGAAGAGTTAGTGATATTATAGGAAGAAGAAAAGTAGCATTAATTGGGCTTTTTATTTTTTCTATCTCTTCATATTTAATTTCTATAATTTCATCAGATAGTGCAAATGAGTTTTTAGCTTTAAGAGCACTTCAAAGTTTTGGTGGTAGTGCATGTTTTGCTGCTATTTTTGCAATTATTAGAGATACTTTTGATGGAGTTAAATTAGGTCGTGCTTATAGTTATCTAAATGGTTCTTTAGCAATCATTCCTGTATCTGCACCTTTGATTGGAGCTTATATTTTACAAACAAACTCATGGCAGTATGTCTTTGTAATTTTTGCAGTAATTGGAGTAGCTAGTATTGCTTGGACATATTTGTTTACAGCAGAGACTTTAGAAAAAACAAAAAATGATGAGACTATAGAGAAACAAAGTACATTTGAAGCTTATAAAAGTGTATTAACAAACAAAAGCTTTTTAATCTATTTAGGTCTTGCTTTGGTAGGATTTTTAGGTTTTATGTTCTTTATTACAGTTTCACCTTTATATCTAATTGGTAACTTAGCAGTTTCAAAAGTGGCATTTGGTTGGATGTTTATGTTAATAGCATTTATTTTTATGCTTGGAAGTTTTACAGTTCCATTAGTTGTTGAAAAAATAGGTATTAAAAAAACTGTTAGTATTGGAGTTTTCTTTTATATATTAGGAGGTGTTTTATCTTTTTCTTTATCTTCATTAAACATTTGGCAGGTTTATGTGTTCCCTATGGCTGTAAGTGCTGTAGGTTGTACCATATTTGTTAGTGCTTGTCCTGCTTTTGCCCTTGAAGACTTCAAAGAAAATGCAGGAACTGCATCGGGATTATTTTCAGCTTTAAACTTTGGTATTGCATCTATGAGTGCAACTTATTTAGCGACAATTGTTGATTTAACAACTGCAAGAGAGATATCTATGGTATATATTTTTGTAGGTGGTTCGGTAGTTTTAGCTTATTTATTTTATAGTTTCAATAAAAAGTAAATGAAGTATTATATATTTTTAGTTTTAGCAACACTATTTTGGTCTGGTAATTTTATATTTGGAAGATTAGTTTCAAATAGCATAGAACCAATTGAATTGAATTTTTATAGATGGTTTTTTGTATTAGTAATAATATTGCCATATTTTTTTATTAACTACAAAAGAATTATTAAAGCAATGAAAGATAGTTTTCTTTTGTTGCTCTTTTTATCAGCTCTTGGAATTGCTGGGTTTAATACATTTTTGTATTATGGATTACAAACCACTACAGCAACAAATGCTTTGTTGGTTAACTCTTCAACGCCTATTATAATTATAGTTTTATCAACAATTATATTAAAAACGAAAATTTCTTTTATTCAAGTAATTGGAGTAATATTATCAACTCTAGGAGTTTTATTTCTGATTTTAAAAGGAGAAATAAACAGCCTTAGTTCTTTAGTCTTTTCTAGTGGAGATTTATGGATAATTTTAGCTTGTATAACTTGGGCTTTATATTCAATCTTTTTGAAGTTTAAATCGCAAGATATTAAAGCTTTTGATTTTCTGTTTATTACAACTTTTATGGGTACAGTTATATTAAGTTTACTGTTCTTTTTCGAAGGATACAGTTTTTCTTTAAACTTTGTATCAAATGAAGAGGTTTTATACTCATTGGTTTATATGGTTATTTTCCCTTCTATATTGGCCTTTTATTATTGGAATATTTCAACAGTAGAGCTTGGAGCAAATAAAGCAGGACAATTTACTCACTTGATGCCAATTTTTGGAGCAGTACTAGCTTATATCTTTTTAGGTGAAAAGCTTGAAACTTATCATTTATATGGAATTGTATTTATTGTTTTAGGGATTTATTTATCTATGTTTTATAAAAGAGGAAAGGTTTAGAAAAGAGCTATTATAGCTCTTTTCCTTCAAAATTGTTTTTAGCAACATTTTGAACAACTTCAGATGCAATTTGATTTGTTTGAATTGCAATGTCATTTGTTTTTTCTGCAATTTGTGAGTTTTCTTGTGTATATCTATCAAGCTGTGAAACAATACCACTAATAAGACTCATTTTACTATCTTGTTCTTTAGCTGCATTTGTTACATCATCGATTAATTGGTTTGTTTCTAAGATTTTCTCTTCTAAGTCATTAAATCCTTTAATCATAGAATCACTAATCTCTTTACCTTCATTAGTTTTAGCTGTAGCACTCTCTACTAAGTTTGTAATCTCTTTAGCAGCATCAGCAGATCTGTTTGCTAAGTTTCTAACTTCTGCAGCAACAACAGCAAATCCTTTACCAGCTTCACCCGCAGTAGCTGCTTCAACCGCAGCATTTAATGAAAGAATATTTGTTTGGAATGCAATTTGATCAATAACAGTAATCGCTTCATTAATTGCACTTACTTTTTCATTAATATCATCCATAGATGTAGCAGTTTGTGATGCTAGAGTTTTACCTTTATTAGCTGAATCTTTTGTATAAGAAGAGATATTTGACATCTCATTTGCTTTTGCACTTGTACTACTAATTGTTTGACTAATATCTGAAATAGCTTCAGTTGTTTCACTTAAAGATTCAGATTGTTTTTGTGCATTTGCATTTAATACATTTACATCACTTGCAAGTTGTTGTGAACTTTGTTGAAGTGTAAGACCATCATTTTGGTTTGATTTTAACATTGAGTTAATCATTTTATTCATAGAGATAATCTCTTTACCAATTTTACCACTAGTCTCAGTATCTAGTCTTGCTCTAAAGTCATGATTTGCATAACTTTCAAGAACATTTGATAGTTTATTAATATCATTACCCACAAAACACTCTAGTTTTTGAAGCATTTCATTAATTAACTCTTTTAGTTCATTTAGTGAATTTGTATTAGAAGTATTTGAGATTCTCTTTGTCATAAGACCTTGACCCACACAGTTTACTACATCTTTTACATCTTCAATTAAGGCATTTTCTTTAGAGATATTTTCTGTGATAGCTCTAACATTTTTATTAATATTATCAGCCATTTTTCCAAACTCATCATTTTGTGTAATTTGAATCTCTTTTGTAGAAGATGTCTCTTTATTTAAGAACTTAAAGAAGTCATCTAAACCATTTTCAATAATACTTAACTTTTTGTTTAATACAGTTGTTGAGTAGAACACTACTAACCCAATTAGAATAGTTGAAATAATTCCAGCAAAAATTGAGAAGTTTTCCATAGAAAATGCATCTGCTAAATACTCTTCATCGGGAACAGATAATCCAAATCCCCAGTTGATACTTGAATCTGCAATTGAGAATGATGTTAAGTAGTTAAATGATGGTTTATTGTTTACTTGCGAATGCTCATCATAGAAGAAATCTTTTTTGTTTGCTACATTTTTTATAACTTCTTTTGCAATAGGGTCTTTATCAATTTCAGTTAATTTTTTACCATGGTATTTAGCATTTGGGTGGGCAATTACTGTACCTTGTGCACTTAAAATATATCCATAACCAGAATCAAGAATTTTCATTTTTGATACTCTTTGTACGATTTTATCAAGTGAAATATCAATACCAACTACACCAACAAATTTACCTTTGTTGTACATAGGAATTGAAACAGTAGTATTAAGTACATTTTTACCATCAACTTCAAATTTGTATGGTTCTGTAATAAACTCTTTTCCTGATTTTTCAGGTTCTATAATCCAAGGATTGTTCTTTAAAACTGGGTATTGCCAAATAAGATTTATTTCACCATTGTTTTTCATTACATAAGGTGAGAATCTTCCTGAATCATCGTGTGCATATCTATTTGCCATCTCAGGGTTGTTTGAATAAAAAGCATTTGGCTCAAAGTATGTCCAAATACCTACGATATAAGGGTTTTTCTCTAAGATAGAGCTCATTAGTTCAACTAAAACAGGTTTAGCATACATTACATCTTCTTCAAGTGCTGTTTCAAGTGAAGCAGAGAATGTTTTGATTAATACAACTGATTTTTCAATATCACCTTTAATTTCAAGAGCATTTTTAGACCCTTGTTGCATCATAATTTCTTTTGCAACTTTTTGAGTATTTGTAAAGGCTTTATTTGAAATTAAAAATGTTGATATCGCAGATAATACAACTAAAACTGATAGAACACCAAATAGTAATTTTTTACTAAAATTTAAATTATTAAACATTGGCAAACCCTTATTCAAAGATAAATAGCAATTATTATATATAAAAAGTGTTTAGTAATTGTTATTAATTACACTAAATTATAAAAAATAAGATTATTGTGTCGATTATGGAGCAAGTCTGTCTATACTCCAAGAGCCATCTGGCTGTTTTTCATATAAAAACCTATCATGAAGTCTGTCTTGACCACCTTGCCAAAACTCAATTTTTGTAGGTTTTATTACATATCCTCCCCAAAATGATGGAAAAGGAACTTCCCCTGAGGCAAATTTGTTTTTCATTTCATCAAACTTTTGCTCTAATAAACTTCTTGAAGATATAACTTCACTTTGATGCGAAACCCATGCTCCAAGTTGACTACCTTTTGGTCTTGACAAAAAGTACTTTAAAGAAGCAGCAGTTGAAATTTTTTCAATTGTACCTTCAATTTTTATTTGTCTCTCAAGTTCCAACCAAGCAAAAAGTGCTGCAGCATATGGATTTTCTTCAATTTGTTTAGCTTTTTTACTTTTGTAGTTTGAAAAGAATACAAATCCATTTTGATCAAATGTTTTTAATAAAACAGTTCTAATACTTGGTTTTAAATCTTTTCCTACAGTTGATAGGCTCATTGCATTTGGTTCACAAAGCTTTTCATTTAAAGCATCATTAAACCAGATTTCAAATTGTTTAAAAGGATTTTTGTTTAGATCTTCAACTTCTAAACCTCTTGTAGTGTATTTACCTCTTAGTTCTGTTAAATCCAAAATAACTCCTTACTTTGTATTAGAGTTATTTTATCTTTTCTAAGAATAGTTTTAACTTAAAAATTCAGGTTCGTGTAAATAGTAACCTTGAGAGTGAGTGATGCCTAAATCTTTGATGATTTCATATACTTCTTTTGAATGTACAAACTCTGCAACAACCTGAATATTAAGTTTCTTTGCAAAACTTACAATAGTTGAAACTGTTAGACGTAGGTTTTCATTTGTATCGATAGTTTTAATTAGTGAACCATCAATTTTTAAAATATCAATATTTAATTTAATAATATATTCAAAGTTTGAATATCCAGTTCCAAAATCATCAATAGCAATTTTACAACCGATTTTTTTCATTTTATAAACAAAGGCAGATACTTCTTCAAAGTTTTCAATACCTTCTGATTCTACAATTTCTAAAATTACTTGATTTGAAGTGTTTGTTTCTTCTAGTTTATTTATCAAGAATTTAACTGTTTGTTCATTTTGAATATCTTGAATAGTTAAATTAATAGAGAATTGTCTATTTGAACCTTGGAAGAAGTTACAAGCTTTTTCTATCATAATTCTTGTCATTAATGGATAAAGTTTGGCTTTTTTTGCATGCTCAAGGAATTTAAATGGAGAAATGATAGTTCCATCTTTTAGTTTCATTCTCATTAGAGTTTCGTATTTATATGTATTTTTACTATTGTTAAAAATCTTTTGGCCATACATTAAAATACCATTGTTTTTTAATGAGTGTTTGATTTTTTTTGTAAAATCAATATTTGTTTGAAGTTTCTCTTGAATATCTTTTTTGTCATTGAATACACAAAGTGGTAAGTTATTCTCTTTTGCATGTGCAAGTGCCATTTCAGTGTGAGCAAGAACTGAACTCCCACCTGTTGCAATACCTATGGTTGTTGTTAAGTTAAAAGTATCTTCTCCAATGGCAAAATCTATTCTATCTAGGTGTCTTACAATACTTTCACAAGTTTTATTTAACTCTTTTAATGAGAAGTTCCCAAATGCAAGTAAAGCAAATACATCTCCAGAGATTCTATAGATATTTAAGTTTGAGCTTTTAAACTTTTGTAACTCTTTTGCAAACTTTTTTAGTATTTCATCACCTAGTTCTATTCCGTATGAGTCATTTAAATCTTTGAATCTATCAATATCAATAATTGCTAGCTTTGGAAATAAAATTTTTTTAATATCTGCTAAAAGTTTTGATCTATTTGGTAGAGCTGTTAAATCATCCATATTTTGTTTATAAATAATTTTATCTTTTTCATATACTGAACTAATATCATGTCTAATTCCAATATACTCTTTGATTTCAAAGTTTTTATCTAAAATAGGAATAATAGTAGAGTCAACATAATAAGATGAACCATCTTTCTTTTTATTACAAATAATTGCTCTAAATACTTGTTTTTTAGATACAGTTTCCCAAAGGTCTCTAAATATATCTTTTGGTGCATCTGGATGTCTAATGATATTGTGGTTTTGACCTAATAGTTCTTCTTTTGAATATCCAGAGATTTGACAAAATTTGTCATTTACATATGTAATAATACCTTTTAGGTTAGTTTTTGAAACAATTGAGCTCTCATCAATTGCTTTTTTATACTCTTCAAGTAAAGATAAACTCTCAAATAGGTTTTCATTTGTTTTATCACTATTTTGTAAAAGATTATTTATTTCAGTTATATATTGGTTATTTTGAATTAATTGTTCATTTTGTTTTTTGATATCTTCTTCATAGTTTTTTCTTTTTTGGATATCTCTCCATGAAACATATAAAACTTCTTCTCCATCAACTTTAATTGGTGTTAATGTCACTTCTACCCAAAACTCTTTTTTATCTAAAGTCATGTGTAACCATTCAAACCTACACATACCTTCTAAATAACACTTTTCAATAATACTATTTGCTTTTTCTTTTGAGTTTTGCCCATCTGGCTGTAGTTCTGGAGATATTTGAGAAGGGTGAACTTTAAAAAGTTCTTCTTTGTTTTTCATATTTAAGGCTTTTAATGCAGCATCATTACAATCTACAAATTCAAATCCATGAATTAATAAAATAGGATCCATTGAGTTTTTAAATAAAACATCATAATGATCAATATGGTTTAAAATAATGTGATTATCCATAAATAATTCTATCTTTTGTAAATATAATTTTTTTGTACATAATTTTTATACACCTTAATAAGTTTCATTTTCTTATTTTTTGATTATGAAAATATAATGAATGTTCATTTTTTATGTATATTATAATAAATATACATAAACTAATATGAAAATTGAGTTATTTTTCTGAATAAATATGAGAAAAGAAGAATTTTGTAATTCTTCTTTTTTTGTATAAATAACTTTTTTGTGTAGGAAATAAATTTTTTAGGCTTGATCAAATGTTTGTAAAACTATTTGTTTTAATTCTCTTTTCATAGTTTCATTTAAAACTTTTTTATTTGAGTAAATATAAAAAGGAACTGTATTTAACATAGATTGTTTAAGTCTTTTTCTAAGTGTAGATACTTCATCAATTGGAATTAGCTCTTCTCCATCGTATAAACAGAAGTCTTTTTTTATACCAATATTAAAAGATACAATTTGAAAAGTAAAGAATAAATCCTCTTTTTTATTTTCCCATCTTTTTATAAAACTGTTTAGTTCTCTTTGAAGTATTTTAGATTTATGTTCTGTAATATATCCAAAGCTCTCCCTAAATTTGTATCTCTCAACTGTAGAGAATCCAAGTTCTTTGTAAAATTCATTTAGGTTTTTCCATGGGCTTCTAAATCTTCTTTTCCCAAAAAGCACTTCTTCAAAACAGTATTGGTATTTCTTCTCTTGTTCTGTTAAATTCTCTTGATTTTTAATCATAAAGTATTCATGTTTAAATAGTGATATTAACCAGTTTTCATCAAGCATAGAGATATTATCTAACTCTTTTTCTGTATTATCATCTTTGAAATTCCAAAGCATTGAAATATTATGTAGAACCTCTGTTTGGCACTCTTCATTATTAAAATATTTATTTGATAAGTATTGAACGACATTTTCTAAAAGGGCATCTGTTTTTGCAATACCATGATTGAAAATAACTTTCTTATAAAGATTAAATCTCATTTCTAACATATGTTCAATGTCAATTAAACTCATATCAAAGAAACTTAAGAAAAATTGGTTATTTTTCTTTACAAGTACAGCCTGTTTTGTGATTCTAATATGATCACTTGGACCTGTTATATATCCACTTGATAACATATCTCTATTAATATAATCTAATCTATCAGCATCAACAGTGCTATCTATAAATTTATGTAAAACACCAAAGTCAAAACCATTATAGATTTTATCCTCATAAATATAGTGAGCTAGTTTTTCAAGTAGTTTAATATACTCTTTATCAATGTTCTTTTTAACTAAATTACAAACTTCGTATTGAAATAGTAAAGATAAAAGGTTTTTACCAATAGCTTCATGTAAGACTTTTTGCCCACTATTTGTAATACTTTCATAAATTTCTTTGAATTCAACTTCTCTTTGTGTTAGAGCTTCTAATCTTAACTCTTTTTCTTTGATTTTATTGTAAACCTTTTTTAAAGAGTTTTCAATTTGATGAGAAAATGGTAAGTGCCCAACATCATGAAGTAAACCAGTGATTCTAATAGTTTGTAAAATAATACTATATGTAGCTCTATGGGCTTTTGATTTTGTTGGAATTGTAAATTGATATAAAGCTTTGTTATCAAAATATTCCATATCATCTAAATCAAGTTTTAGATTTTCTTCTTCTATGATATGTACAATTACTTCTTTTAATGAGTTTAAAAAATCATTTTTTGTTGTTTTATCAGCATTTAATAAAGAGTTTTTAAACATAAAAGATGCCAAATGCATAGTACCAAGAGAGTGAATAAATCTCTTGGTAGTAATAGATGGATAAGAGAAATATGCTAATGCATTTTGCGTAATAAATTGTAATCTATTAACAACTTTTGTTTGTAATATTTTGTCTTCTAATTTTGTATATTCGATATGATTATAAATCGTATCATTTATTAATCTATTCTGTATTTTTTATTCCTTATTTAGTCTTCTTTTCAAAGATTCTTTCTGTAAATTGTGCAAACTTACCTCTAACAGCTTTTTCAAGTTCAATGGCAAACATTTTTAGCTCTGGATGAGCATTTCTTGTTTGTTTTAGAAGAGTTGTAAGCCCGTTATTGTATTTATTTAAATATAAATTATCAATTTGTCTGTTTGAACCAATCACAACAGCCATACATGACTCATCTAACCTTGATAAAATCAGTTGTGTTGTTTTCTCTGATGAGTTTTGCCACTCATCCATAATCACTATAGCTCCTGATAGAGTTCTACCTCTAGCTTCTCCTGGCCATAAAGTTTCAATACAATATTTTGATTGAATCTCTGCAATTTTTGATTCAATTGACTCTAGGCTTTCTCTATTTTCACTTTTCTTTAGATACTTTTTGGCAACAAACTCTAAAGTATCTTGTAAAGCCATGTTATAGATTCTAAGTTTTTCATCATTACCTGCTAGGTATCCAATATCAGCACCTTTATCAAGTGATTCAATTGAGTTTCTAACATAAACAATTTTTTCATAATGGCCAAGATCAATTAATCTCATAGCACTTACTATTGACATAAGTGTTTTACCACTACCTGCTTTTGCATCAATAACAAGTAAGTCATACATATTTGATAATATAGCTTTTGTAAATAACTTTTGTTTTAAATTAACTGGTTTTACATTTAAAGATTTAAAGTCATTTTCTTTTAATAGATCTAATCTTTCATTGTGAACAATAGCATATTCTGTATTTCCATCATTGCTTTCAAATATATATGAAAAGTTTTCTACTTGGTATTCTGCATCGATATCTAAAACATTTTTATTCTCTAGTGAATTAAAGTGAGATGAATCTAGTTCAAAGTTTTTTACAAACTCAATTTTTGGAACTGTTGATTTATCATCTCTTAATGTTTCAGTTTTAATTCCTTTGAATAGAGCAAATGTTCTTGCATAAACATCAAGGGATAAGAAAATAGTTTGAGCACCTTTATAGTACTCTTGAGCAACTGAAGCAACTTCAATGATTCTTTTATCATTGCTTTCACTTATATGGATTTGCTCAATTTCAGTATCATATGAATCTTTTGAAATAATATCAATGTTGATTTCGTCATTAAAAAACTTAACAACTTTGAAACCTAACTTATAATCTACTTCTTTAATTTTCATCTTTGCTAATAATCTTGCAAATTCTCTTGAATAATATCCCAGTTCACTTGTCAGTTTTTTCTTGTCCTCTAATTCAAGTAAAACAGTTTCAGGGATTACAATATGGTTAGTTTTATTGTCTGAGATTTTAAATAGATTTTGAAGATTTTGTAAGATGATATTTGTATCTAATACGTATACTTTTTCTTTCATAAAACAATTATAGCATATGATGGTTGCAAAACAATAACAAAACTGTATAAAAAAATAACCTATAATAACCGAAAATAACTCAAGAAAATAGGGTAAAACTAAATATTTTATAGTATAATAATCGCGATTTACAAAATAGAATCATGGAATAATTTTGAGCCGAATTAGAAAAAATAACATACACTATCTTTTAAAAACATCCTTTGAACTGGCAAATGAAGCCATATATTTAATTACTCAGCAAGGAAAGATACTCTTTGCTAACTCTAAAGCATGTAGTCACTTAGGCTATACCAGAAAAGAGATTAGAAATTTAAATGTATGGGATATAGATGCAGTTGTGTCAAGTTCTCAAGAGTTTAATGAAAGCTTTAAAAAATTTGAAAGTGATGAACCTACTATTTTTGAGTCAAAACATAGAAAAAAAGATGGAACAATTGTTCCTGTTGAAATCTCTTCAAGTGTAATAGAAATCAATGGAAGAGATCATCTAATTTCATATGTAAGTGATATCTCGCATAAAGTTAATCAAAAAGAGCAATTAGATTTATATTTTGAGTTTATAAAAGAGTCAAATGAGATCATTTTTTTAATAGATTTTGAAACTAAGTTTATTGAGTTTGCAAATGAAAAAGCTTGTAACTCTTTAGGTTATACTCTTGATGAGTTTAAAGAACTTAAAATATCACAAATTAGAAAGTCTTTAGTAGATAACAAAGAAATTCCAGAAATTTTTAATGAAATAAAAACCCAAAAAAATATGACAACAGTTGGACAGTACTTATGTAAAGATGGAGACTCTGTGTATGTTGAAACATCTTTAAGCCTGAAAAATTATAAAGGTAAAGACTATATTCTTGCAATGTCTAGGGATATTTCTGAAAGATTGGAACTAGAACGAAAAAAAGAAGAAATAAATAAAAAGCTTGGAAACTATAATAAAACTTTGAAAAAAGAGGTTTCAAAGATCAAAAAAGAGCTTCTAGAGTATGAAACAATCATGCATAGACAATCTAAAATGGCAGCAATGGGTGAAATGCTTGAGAATATTGCTCATCAATGGAGACAACCTTTATCTGTAATATCTGTTTTATCAACTGGTATGAAAATACAAAATGATGCAGGAGTTTTAGATAAAAAGACTTTGACAAATGGATTAAATGATATAAATACAAGTTCTCAATATCTTTCTAAAACTATAGATGATTTTAGAGACTTCTTCAAACCAAATTATAATAAAAGTTCTTTTGCAATTACAGAAGTAATAGAGTATACAGTAAGCCTTGCAAAAACAAAATTTGCTTCCCATAAAAATAATATTTCAATTATTGAAAATATTATGGATATGGAAGTTTATACTTTTAAAAATGAATTAATACAAGTTGTTATCAATCTTTTAAATAATGCAGGTGACGAATTAGAAAAATCAGATAAAAAAAGAAAACTAATATTTTTAGAAACATATGCAAATGAAGATGCTATATTTATTAAAGTAAAAGATAATGCAGGTGGTATTCCCAAAAATATTTTAAATAGAATATTTGAGCCATATTTTACTACAAAACATAAGTCACAAGGTACTGGTGTAGGGCTTTATATGAGTGATGAAATTGTAAAAAAACATATGAATGGAAATATTGTAGTAAAAAACAAAGAGTTTATGTTTGAAGATGCATTATATAAAGGTGCAGAATTTACTATTTCTCTTCCTAGACACTAAAAAATATATATCTCATAAAACTTCTTAAATGATAAGTTTTTTCCCAAAAAATTAATTATAAATAAAAATTATTATTAATAAATAACTGGTTTAACAAATAATCAGATATTATATTAGTACTTTTATTTTTTCGGGGGAACTTAAAAATGAAAAACTTAACAATAAAAATGAAGCTAATATTAATTGCAGCAATTGCAACTATTGGTTTTACTTCAATCGCAATATTTATGAATAAAATCATTCATGACTTTCACACTTTAGCAGAATCAGAACTTTTAGTTGAGAAATTAGAAGTGGAGTTATTAGAACTTAGAAAGTATGAAAAAGATTTCTTAGTTAAAAAAGATTTAAAATATAAAGATATCTTTATAAAAACTGTTATGAAGCTAGAAAAAGATGAAAAACTACTTTTAAAAGATTTAGAGTATGAAGGTATTGATAGTCAATATATAACTCTGTTTTTAGAAGATGTTTTCAAATATGAAAAGAGATTTTTAAAACTAGTTGAGCAACAACAAAAAATAGGATTAAATGAAAAAGATGGTTTGTATGGTAGTTTAAGAGCTTCTGTACATAAGGTTCAGCAAAGTGCCAAAGATGCTAAAGATAATGATTTATTAGCTTTAGTTTATGAACTTAGAAAAGAAGAAAAAGATTTTATGTTAAGAAAAGACCTAAAATATGTTGATAGATTTAAAACTAAAATTGATTCTTTAATAAATTCATCTTTATCAGATGCAAATGGTAGAAAAGCAAATTTACGAAGTTATAAAAAAGACTTCTTAGCTTTAGCAGAAGCAGAAAAAGTAAAAGGTCTTAATGATAATGAAGGTCTTATTGGTGAGATGCTAAAAATTGCTGAAGAATCAGAAGAGGTTCATCATAAAATGCTTGATGAGGTTTTAACGCAAGTTGAAGAAAAATTTACTGTAATTAAAATTGAGAGTTTTGCTCTTGTTTCAGTATTTATGATTTTAGTTTTAATTATTGTATTTATAATTAGTAGAAACATAAATGCTTCTATCTCTACTTTTCAAAAAGGTTTATTAGACTTCTTTAAATACTTAAATAAAGAAACAGATACAACAAAAGAATTAGATGCTTCATCAAAAGATGAAATTGGTCTAATGGCTAAAGTTGTAAATGAAAATATTGAACTAATTAAAGTAGGAATAGAAGAGGATAAAAAAGTTATTGAAGAGGTTGTGTCTGTTATGAATAACTTCCAAGATGGTGACTTATCACAAAGAATCAATGTTCATACTTCAAATAAGTCTTTACAAAAACTATCTTCTGTTATGAATAATATGGGGAATAATTTAGAAAATAATATTAGTAGATTACTGGACATTTTAGATGAATATTCAAACTACAATTATATTAATAGAGTTGAAACAAATGGTATTAAAGAGCATTTATTAAAACTTGCAAATGGTGTTAATTCTTTAGGTGGATCTATTACTAAAATGCTTCAAGACAATAAACAAAATGGTTTAACTATAAATGGAAGTTCAAGTGATTTATTAGGTAGTGTAAAGGACTTAAATGAAGCTTCTACAAAGGCAGCTGCTTCTTTAGAAGAAACAGCAGCAGCACTAGAAGAGATAAACTCTACAGTTACAAGTAGTTCTCAAAAAATTGTTACAATGTCAAAATTAGCTCAAGAAGTAACTTCATCAACAAACCAAGGTCAACAGCTAGCTTCAAAAACTACTTCAGCAATGGATGAAATCAATAATCAAGTAACAGCAATTAACGATGCAATTACAGTAATTGACCAGATTGCATTCCAAACAAATATCCTATCTCTTAACGCAGCAGTAGAAGCAGCAACAGCAGGTGAAGCAGGAAAAGGTTTTGCAGTAGTTGCAGCAGAAGTTAGAAACTTAGCTTCAAGATCAGCTGAAGCAGCAAAAGAGATTAAAGAGTTAGTTGAAAATGCAAACATTAAAGCAAATGAAGGTAAAAACATTGCTGATGAAATGATTAATGGTTATGAAAAATTAAGTAGTAATATTTCTCAAACAACAGAGTTAATCAATGATATTTCACAGTCATCTAAAGAACAACAATTAGGTGTATCTCAAATTAATGATGCTATTAACTCTTTAGATAAACAAACACAACAAAATGCTGCAACTGCTTCAAGTGCTTATGATATTGCAAATGATACATATAAATTATCTGAAGATATAGTAGAAGACGCAAATAAAAAAGAGTTTGAAGGTAAAGACTCAATTAAAGCTCCAAGTACAAAAAACTATACTACTTCTACATCAAATAAGGTAAAAAGTGAAGCACCTATAGTAAAAGAACTAAAAGTAGAAAAAGAAAAAAACACAGCACCTAGTACTCAAACATTTACTTCATCAAGTGAAGAAAGTGATGAATGGGAAAGTTTCTAAAAAACTAAAAAAGAGGTAATATTATGTATTACCTCTTTATTCTCTAATAATTTTACAATTAGTTCAGTATAATAATTATTCTTATTTTTAAAGGAATTATATTGAATCACATTGAATTAATGAAAAGCATTTCAAATCTAACAATTGTATATATAGAAGATGATATAAATATTAGAAGTTATATTTGTGAATTTCTAAAAAGATACTGTAAAAATATCTATGAGGCAAGTAGTGCTGAAGAGGGATTAGAATTATATACAAAATACAAGCCTGAGATTCTTCTTGTTGATATAAATCTACCTAAAATGAGTGGAATTGAACTAATTACACAAATTAGAAAAAAAGACAGAAATACAAGAATAATTATCTCAACAGCATACACAAACAAAGAGTTCACTCTTCAAGCTATTGAGCTTTATTTGACACGATATTTAGTAAAACCTATTACAAGTGAAGATTTAGTTGAAGCTATAAAAAAAGCTGTTACAGAACTAGAAGAGATGTCTAGTGAGTTTTTAAATATTGATTTGGGAGAAGGCTTTTATTTTGATAATCAAAAAAAGATTTTAATGAAAGAGTCTAATGAGATAATTTTAAGAAAAAAAGAGATGCAGATTTTAGAGTTTTTTATAAATAAAGCTGAACAAATTATCTCTTATGAAACCTTACAAAATGAGATTTGGGAAGATGAGGTTATGACTGAAAACTCTATTCGAAGTCAAATTAGGAACATAAGACAAAAAACCCATACAAAGATTTTCTCGAACGTAAGTGGTGTGGGTTATAAACTATATAAAAGCGAATTTTAATGAACAGTTTAAAAAAGATTGCAAATCAAGGTGAATTCAGCATAGATTATGAGGCTTCAATAAAAGAAGCTATGGCAGTAATGCATGGGAATAAAAATGGTAGTGTTGTTTTAACAAGACATGATAAACCTATTGCAATTATAACTGAAAGTGATGTTGTAAATGCATTAAAAATCGATATGGACTTATCGAAAAATGCCATAGAAATTGCAACAAAAAAAGTAATTACAACAAATGAAAATAGACCAGTAGAGTATGCTTTTGATTTATTGATACAGCATAATATTAGAAGATTGGTTTTAGTAGATAATGAAGGTTTTTATAAAGGAATAGTTCTTCAAAAAGATTTGTTTGAATATCTTGAAGAAGATGTTTATAAAATAGATTTAAAAGTATCTGATATCCTAAAAACAAATCAAGAAATATTTACTGTAACAATAGAGAACTCTATAAAAGATGCAGTATCAATTATGCAAAAATATCATATAGGTTCTGTTGTTGTTAAAGATAGAAAAAATAGTGTTGGCATTATCACTGAAAAGGATATATTAAAATTAACACTATATGAAATGGACTTGACTCAAAATGTTGTAAGTTGTATGAGTTCTCCAATTATTTCTGTTAAAGATGATACTTTAGTTACAAATGTAATTGACTTGATGAAACTACAAAGTATTAGAAGAGTAGTAGTACTTGATGGAAATGATGAGTTAATTGGTATTTTAACAAATAGAGATATTCTAAAACATATCAAAGGTAACTATACAAGAATCCTACAAAATAAAATCAAACATGCCCAAGAGATTATGGATTTCCTTCCAGAACCTATTATTGAGATTTTTTATTCAAAAAATGAAGAGGTTATTTATTGGATGAATACTCAGGCAAAAAATGTTTTTGGGGATTTAGTAGAGAAGAAGATTACAAATTTATTTGAAAAAGATAATTGGAATGAAATAAAAAGTTATCTATTAGAAAATAAGAAACTAAAAGCTAAATCAATAAAAATTGATAATTGTATTTATGAAATTTCAGGAACTATTTCAAAAAATGTAAATACTAACTTTATAAAATTGATTTTCAAAGATGTAACTGATCATGAAGAGGAAAAGTCAAAACTTCAAAATTTAATTGATAGTGAAATAAAAAGAAGAATGGATAGTGAATATCTTCTTATGCAACAAGCAAAACTTGCCACAATGGGTGAAATGATAGGTCATATTGCTCACCAATGGAGACAGCCTCTAGCACAACTTGGTGGCATTTTTATGAATCTTGAGTCAGCTTATGCTTTTGAAGAGTTAAATGAAAAGTATCTAAATGAAAAAGTTTTACATGGAAATGAGCTTTTAAAGTATATGTCAAATACAATTGAGGATTTTAGAAACTTCTTTGAACCAAATAGAGAAAAAGAGGTTTTTGATTTATGTGAGTATATTGATAATGCTGTAAATATTATAAGAGCTTCATTAACATACCACCATATAAATCTTGAGTTTAAAAAGACAGAAAATCCAATTAAAATTATGGGCTTCCCAAGTGAATTTTCCCAAGTGATTCTAAATATTTTAGCAAATGCACAAGATGTATTAGTTCATGAAAGTGTTAGAAACCCATTTATAAAAGTATCACTTAGAGAATCAAAAGAGAGAGTTTACATAGATATAGAAGATAATGGTGGTGGAATTGATTTAGATGTTATAGATAAGGTCTTTGATATTTATTTTACAACTAAATCTAAAAAAGAAGGAACAGGACTTGGATTGTATATATCTAAGTTGATTATTGAAACAAAACTATCAGGAAAAATATTTGTATCAAATAGCTCAGTAGGTGCTATTTTTACAATTGAGCTTATAAAAGATGAAATCTAGATACTTTAAAGCCTAAGCTTTAAAGTATTTTTTTACGCGCTTTGGTCTTCGTCTGATTCTTTTTTTGATTTCAGTTCTTCAATTGCTTTTTCAATATCATCAAAAGAGATATCTTTTAAGTCTTCAACAGGCATATCCCACCATTGAAGAGCCATTAAGTCTTCAATAATCTCTTCGTCAAATCTATATTTTAAAACTTTTGCAGGTACACCACCTACAATAGCATATGGGGGTACATCTTTAACTACTACAGAACCACCAGCAATAATTGCGCCATCTCCAATAGTTAAACCTCTTTTTACAACTGCTAATGAGCCAACCCAAACATCATTACCAAAAACTGTCTCTTTTGGTCTTACAATTTTCTTTTGATCAAAATCTTCAATATAATCTGGGAAATGAAGTTTTAAATTGTATTGTACTGCTGATGAGCTAAGCCATGTTGTTGGATGATCAAATGCTCCTAGTTCACAGTTTTTCCCAATTGAACAATATTTACCCATTTTTGTTCCAGGAAATAGTGTTGTTCCACTATTAATAAAAGTATAATTTCCAATGTTACAGCTATGTTTTACATTTGCTGTTCCAACTAATCTTACTGGAGCATTTAATGTTGTATTTTTACCAACCTTTGCTTCCTTTGAAATATAGTTAATATCTTTTGCCATTTGCTTCCTTTTAAATACTTTTTATTTTTTGAATTAATTGTGTTGTAGATACATCAGGTGTTCTTGGCAAATACTCAACTTTACAAATATCATTGAACTCATCAAATTTTCCAGCCCAATCATCGCCCATGATTAGTATATCTGCGTCATACCTAAGTAAATATTCTTTTTTTTGTTCTAGTGATTCTTCTAAAAAAACGTCAGTTACAAAGTCTAATGAAGAGATGATTTTCATTCTCTCTTCTTCTGTATAAACAGGAGTTCTTCCCTTTTTATTAAAATTTAATCTATCTGAAGAAATCCCAACAATTAGCTCATCTGCATAAGCAGCAGCTCTTTCAAGGATTTTTAAATGTCCATAATGAAATATATCAAATGTTCCAAATGTTAAAACTCTTTTCATAATCTCTCCTAAGTATCCTTTAAAATAGGCTCTATAGTATATAGAAAAAAAATGTAAAGATAATGGAATATTTTATTTTCTTATATTGAAATGACTATTTTTATGATTTACTAAATTTGGGTATTCCATTATCCTTACATTTTTTTTTATTATAATCAGAAGATTAACAGACGAGGAAGAGTATGAAAAAGATATTAGTAGTTGATGATAGTAAAACAATCCTTTTTGGGTTAAAAGATAGTTTAGAGCAAAATGAAGAGTATAGAGTTTATACTGCAAAAACTTACAAAGAGTGTGCTACTTTACTTTTACAAGAAAAAGGTGATTTTGATATTGCTTTATTGGATTATAATTTACCAGATGCAAAAAATGGAGAAATTGTAGAGTTTATTAGTAAGTTTAATATTAAATCAATTTTATTAACAGCAACAACATTAGAGAGTAATGATTCTGTATTAAAACATGAAACAATAGTAGATTATGTGATAAAAGATGGAAGCCATGCAATTGAGTATGCAACATCAATTGTAAATAGAATTATTGATAATGAAGAAGTAGAAGTTCTAATTGTTGATGATTCAAAAACATTTGCTTATAAAATGCAAGCATTATGTGAGAAGTATAATCTAAAAACTTCTGTTAGATTAAATGGAGAAGATGGTCTTGCTGCACTTATTGAAAGACCAAAAATCAAACTTGTTTTAGTAGATTATATGATGCCAGATATGAATGGTTTAGAGTTTACTTCAAAACTTAGAAAAAGAGCTAAGAAAGATGAGATTTCTGTAATTGCTTTATCTGGTTCTGAAGATAAAGAGTTGGTATCTAAGTTTTTAAAATATGGAGCAAATGACTTTTTATATAAAGATTTTACTACAGAAGAGTTTTTTGCAAGAATTAATAGTAATATTGAAATCATTCAACTGTTTGATAAAGTAAGAGATAAAGCTACTAGAGATTATATGACAGGAATGTTCAATAGAAGATATTTTTTTGAAACAGGAAGAGAAATGTATCAAAGAGCAAAGGTAAGAGAGCAAGACTTAGCTTTAGCAATGATAGATATTGATAAGTTTAAAGATATCAACGACACATGGGGCCATGAAGCAGGGGACTTAGCAATCAAAGAAGTTGGGAATGTTTTATCAAAATATTTAAACAAAGATTGTTTAGTTGCAAGAATTGGTGGAGAAGAGTTCTGTATTTTGATGCTTAATAGACCAGAAGAAGAAGTAATACAAACTTTTGAAGAAATCAGAGTTGCTTTTGAGAATAACAAAATAAGACTTGATAATCACAAACTATCTTATACTGTATCAATTGGTTTAAGTATTGAGTATGGAGACTCTTTAGAGCAGATGATGAAATATGCTGATAACTCTTTGTATGAAGCAAAAGAGAAAGGCCGAAACCAAGTAAATATGTACCAAGGGATTTTCTAAAAAAGTGGGAACTCCCACTTTTTGAAACTTATCGAAATTTTATTACCATAAAACCATAATATTTAGATATAATTCCAGATTAATTTTACCATAAGGAATTGTAATTAAGTATGACTAACTTATTCAAATCTACAAGAAACTTAAATTTACTCTATATTATTATGGGGTCAATTTTTTGTGCAATTGGTGTGGTTTATTTCTTAGTTCCAAATAGTTTAATTACTGGAGGAACAGCCGGACTTGCACTATTACTTCACCACCTAACACCTTTTACTATTGGTACATGGATGTTTTTAATTAATGTTCCACTTGTACTTTTAGGAACAAAATATTTTGGAAAAATGTATGCAATCAAAAGTGTCGCTACGATTGTATTAATTTCTATTTTAATTGATGTTTTAAATGAAGTTCTAAAACTACCTGCTATTACAAATGAGACTCTATTGGGTTCAATTTTTGGTGGTATTTTTATTGGACTTGGAATTGGATTTATTATCAAAGGTAAATCATCTGCTGGTGGTAGTACAATTATTGCTACGATTATTGCTTCAAAAACAAAATATAAAGCCTCAGAAGCAATGCTATTTATTGATGCTGCAGTGATTTTATTCTCTATTTATGTATTTGGAGATGTTGACAAAGCATTATGGAGTATTGTAAGTATCTATGCAAGTGCTAAAGTTATTGATGTTGTATTAACTGGACGTCCATCTAAAAAAGTAGTTCACCTTGTAACAAACAAAGTTGATATTGTTTCTGAAGAAGTAAGAAAACAACTTGGTGAAGAAGGGACTATTGTAAGGGGTAAAAACCTTTTTGATAAAGATGATAAAACTATGATTTTAATTGTAGTTGAAATAGCTAAAATACAAGTATTAAAAGAGATTGCTAAGAATAATGACCCTGATTCATTCTTAATAATTTCAGAAGCCTCAGAGTTCCTTGGAAGAGGAAACTAAAGTTTAGGAGAATTCCTAAGCTTTAGATAATTTTGCAAGTTGCTTGATAATATTTCTAGCACTATCTTCATTTAATTGTTTTTCATAAGTAGTTAAAATTTCTCTTGCTAAAATATTTGCTCCTAAGTGTTGGAACATAATTCTCATAGCTTGAAGCCCTTTTGCTCCACCACCACCACTGTGAGTAGCTAAAGCAACAACTTTCTCATTAAATGCATCTCTCCAATCTTTTGTTGATCTAGATGTCCATGCCATTGCGTTATTTAATACAGGAGGCATAACCCCATTGTATTCAGGAGCAACAATAATAAATGATTTTAAATCTAAAATTTTGTGTGCTAATTCTAAAGCAATTTCAGGAATACCATTCTCTTCCTCTTCAACTGTTGAGTAAAGTGGTAATCTTAAATCTAAAAGGTTGATTACTTCTACTTCTACGTTTTCTTCTTTTGCTAAAGAGGCTAATTTGTCACCTAAGTTTCTATTATTGTTTGCACTTGCAACTAAAATTCCAATTTTTGACATATAAAATTCCTTATAATTTATAATATTTATTAAAAGTGTAAATTATAGCAGATAATATCTTTTATCTTTAGAATAACTTTTGTCTGTATACTTTTTAATCATTTTGTTACACTACTTATAACATCTAAAGTGTAGATACAGTACAATAATTATTCAAATTATATAAATTAGACAAGATATGGAAAACAAAAAAGAAAAACAGATTTTAAAAATAATAAAATACACACCACCTTTATTTATTATTCTGGCTTCGGTATGTATTACACTATTTCTATATTTTGATAATAAAAGCACTTTTGTAAAAGAAAAAGCAAGAATAGAAAACCTTTTTATTACAGAAAAGAAAAAACTAATTAAAGAAGAAGTTGATAGGGTTCACAACTATATTAGCTATATTCAAAAAACTACTGAGCGAGAACTAAAAAAATCTATCAAAAGTAGAGTTTATGAAGTTCATGCAATTGCTACTAGTATCTATAATCAATACAAAAATACAAAAACAAACGAAGAGATATTTCAAATCATAAAAACTGCTGTAAGTAGTATTAGATATAACGAAGGAAGAGGATACTTCTTTATGGATAACCTTGAAGGGCGAAAGGTTGTTTATCCTATTGATAAAAATATTGAAGGAAAAGTTTTTTATGATTTTAAGGATGCAAAAGGCTATAAGTTTGTTCAAACAATTGTTCAAACAATAAAAGAAAAAACTGAAAGGTTTGATGAATATTATTGGTATAAACCAAATCAAGGAAAGCAGAGTTATCGAAAGATATCTTTTTATAAATATTTTGAGCCTTTAAACTTAGCTATTGGTACAGGTGAATATATAGATGAGTTTGAAAGAATTATGCAAAAAAAAGCTCTAGAGTATATAAATATGATTAGATATGGAAATAATGGTTATATCTTTGTAATTAACTATGACTCTATTTATTTAAGTCATATAAGAAAGAACTATATTGGTAAAAGTGCAATTTCAAACAACGATACAATAGGCATAAAAAAAGTTGTTTCAGATCTAATTGCACTATCAAAAGAGGATGGTGGTTATTATAGTTATATTCAAAACCATAAACCAGATACAAATCTTCCAACAAAAAAGACTTCGTATGTTAGAGGTTTAAATAATTGGCAATGGATGATTGGTACAGGCTTTTATGAAGATGATGCTTTAAAATCAATTCAATTAAGAAAAAATATTATTGATAGAAAGTTTGATTCAAATGTAAAAAATATTTTTATTATTAGTTTTCTTTTAACTCTTATTTTACTATTTATTTCTGTTTATATCTCTAAGGTTTTAGAAGAAAAATTTAATGACTATAAAAAAGACATCAATAAAAAGCAAACCTTATTGTTCCAACAATCAAAGATGGCTGCAATGGGTGAAATGATTGGAAATATTGCCCATCAGTGGAGACAGCCTTTATCTATTATTACAACAGCTTCAAGTGGAATGGTTTTACAAAAACAAATAGGTGCTTTAAGTGATGAGAGTTTTTATGATGCTTCAAATAGAATCAATGCCTCAGCTCACTATTTATCTAAAACAATAGATGATTTTAGGAACTTCTTTAGCCCTGATAAGGTTAAAAATAAGTTCTTAATCAAGTCAACTTTCTCTACAGTGTTTGATTTATTACAAGCTCAATTTAAAACTAAAGATATAAAAATAGTAAAACAGATTGAGAATATCGAACTATTTAATTATGAAAATGAACTAATTCAAGCATTAATTAATATCTTAAATAATGCAAGGGATGAGTTAATTAAAAAGGATGATGAAAATAGGTTTATTTTTATTGATGTGAATAAAGTAAATGATAAAGCTTATATTATTATAAAAGATAGTGCAGGTGGAATTGATGATGATATTTTAAATAGAATATTTGAACCGTATTTTACAACAAAACATAAAGCACAAGGAACAGGAATAGGGCTTTATATGACTGAAGAGATTATTACTAAACATATGATGGGTGAGATTAAAGTAACAAATGAAGAGTTTATTTATCAAGATAATAAACTAAAAGGTGCGAAGTTTAAAATAGTTTTACCAATACAACTTGATTAAAAAAGACTTTATGCTAATAAAGTCTCTTCTAGTTTTTTAACTCTTTGTTTGATTTCTTCAATATTTAAATCTTCACTTTCAATTTCTTGAAGTATTTTTATTTCATCACTTAGATCTAAGTTTAGACAAGAGTTTTTGATATAGTGTGCTTTATCTCTTATATCTTTAATATTTCCATTTTCTACATATTCTTTTAGTTCATCCATATCTTTATTTATTGTTGTTTTAAATCTGCTTATTAACATTTCACAGATGTTTTCACTAATTCCTAGTTTTTTAGATATTTTTTCTATGTCAAAAGTAGTATTAGATTTCTCTATTGTCTCTTCGATATGCTCTTCCTTTGAGTTTAAATATAGTGAAGTAATCTTTTTTAGCTTATTTACATTGATAGGTTTACTAATATAATGGTTCATTCCTAAACTTAAAAACTTCTCTTCATCACCTTTTATGGCATTTGCTGTCAATGCAACAACTGGAGTTTCTGGAAGTTCATTTTTCTCTTCATAATCTCTAATTAAATAAAAAGACTCAATACCATTAAGTCTAGGCATATTTATATCCATTAGGATTAAATCATATGAAGGATCGTTTGTATATAAATCTAAAGCTTCTTGCCCATCAGAGGCAATTGTATATGGAACATCCATTTCATTTAAAAGCAGTTTTATAAGCTCTTGGTTTGCTTCATTATCTTCAGCTACAAGTATTTTCCCATTTAATTCGCTTTGGATATTTTTATCGTCAAATTCATACATTTGAGATATTAGGTTTTTATCTTGGCATAAGTCTACATTTATTTTAAAACTAAAAGTAGTACCTATATCTATTTCACTTTGAATATTCAGATGTGAGTTCATAAGTTTTAAGATATTACTACAAATACTAAGACCTAGTCCTGTACCAATATTTTGTTTATTTGAAATATTTTCAAGTTGAATAAATGGTTTGAAAATATTCTCAATTTTTTCTTTTGGAATACCAATTCCTGTATCCATAACTTCAAATTTTATAGTTGCAATATTATTTTCTAAAGCTATTTGTTGGATACTAAAAGTGACCTTACCTTTCTCTTCTGTAAATTTAATTGCATTTGATAAAAGGTTAGAAAGCACTTGTTTAAGTCTAAGACCATCTGTAGTAACATATTTTGGAACATTTTTATCTAGATTAAATTTCAATTCAATCTTTTTTTCTTCAATTTTTGGAGAGAATAATTCTAGTGTATTTTCACATATTTCATGAATATTACAATCTTCATTTGATATCTCAAAGTTACCACTTTCTATTTTTGAAAAGTCTAAAATATCATTGATAATAGATAATAAAGTCATAGCACTTGATTCTATGATTGAGGCATATTTGCTACTATGTTCATCTAATACATCAGATTTATTTAGAAATTGGGAAAAGCCCACAATTGCATTAAGTGGAGTTCTAATCTCATGACTCATATTTGCTAAGAAGTCAGACTTAGCTCTATCTGCTTTTTCTGCTTTTAATAGAGCTTGTTTTAGAGATTCTGTTCTTTCTTCTACTTGTATTTCAAGTTTCTGATTTGCTTTCCAAAGTTCTAAACTTTTTTCTTCAAGTAAAGCTTCACTCTCTTTTCGAGCTTTTCTTTCCCTTTCAAATCTAATTTGCCAAGGGCTTTTTTCTGGTTCACTCATCTATAACTTCTTTATTAAAAATTTCACTTGATAAGGAGATTGAGATATTGTTTCAAAGTTTACATCTAATGGCTCATTAAAGTATTTACCACATGCTGTAATTAATCCATGGGCAAATGCTTCTAGCTTTTTTTCTGATTGGTAAACTAAAACAATATGCTCTTCATCTATTTCTTCTGTAATAAACTTTGGTAAATCAGCATCTGGATAAAGTTTTTTTACTTCCACGTGAACATACTCTTCAACACTATTAATAAAATCAATAGCACTACCAGCAGCTCTAATATCTCTACCATATAGTTTAACTAAAACATTAAATAGATATTCCCCAAAAATAAATAGTAATTCGTTTGGTTGTTTACCTGTGATTTCAGATAAAGCACTTAGAAGTTTAACCATATCTGTAAAAGGGTAGTTACCACCTTGTGCAAATGCTCCACCATTTTCAAGTCTTGCTTTTTCAATCATTTTATCTGCAATCTCAAAACCTAATGCTTCTTCTACAAACTCAATCATCTCTGTGAAAATTACGCCTCTCATCTTTTATGCTCCTTATAGAATTTTATTTATTTCATTTTTTAGTTCAGTAAATTTAATTTTCTGACCTTCGTTATTTAATTTGTTACTTTCTAATTCATCTAGTATTTTACACGCTTTACTTAAACCTATGTTTAAACAAGAGTTTTTTATGTAGTGAGCTTTTTGAATTACTTCATTTTTGTCATTTTTGATTATAACATCTTCAAGTTTTTCTAAATCTTCAAATACTGTTTTCTTAAATTTATTTACAATCATTAAAGCAATATTTTCAGCAACCCCAAGGTTTTTTGCAATTTGTGCAATATCTAAAGCTACTTTCTCTTCATCTCTTACTACTATTTTTTCTTCTTCTTTTTTCTCTTCATTATTATTTAGGAATCTAGTTAAAATATCAATTAATTTACTTGTATTAATAGGTTTACTTAAATATTCATCCATTCCTAGGTTTAAGAACTTCTCTTTATCCCCTTTAATAGCATTTGCAGTTAGTGCAATAATTGGAATATTACTTAAGCTATTTTCTTTTTCATACTCTCTTATTTGATTGAAGGCTTCAATTCCATCAACCTTTGGCATATTAATATCCATAAAAATTAAATCATAAGATTGTTGTTTTCTATAATCAACAGCTTCAGCACCATTATTGGCTATTTTAAATTCAATATTCATACTTGAGAAAATATGAGATACAAGCTCTTGATTTGCTATATTATCTTCTGCAATTAAAACTTTTGCATTAAAGTTATTTGAGATTTTTTCTTCTTTTATCTCTTTTTGTTGATTTGTTTTTCTAAGTAAATCTTGTAGTGCATCATTTACTTTAGAACCATAGAATGGAAGAGCAATCGCAATCTCATTTTCTAATAAATCAAATCTTCTAGTGTCTTTTTCATACTCAACTAAAATTAATTTTCCAATATTAGGATTATTTTCTCTTAAATCATCAATATCATCAATACCTTTGTTGACACAGCTATAGATTAAGATATCAATACTATTTTGAGATGTTGAGTTTATAGTTCCAAATATTTTTAGATATTTCTCAATATGATTAAATAAATCACTTTGTGTATCATCAACTTTGAAATTGATATTATCTATATAGTTTTTATGGCTATATAGATTTTGATTACACTCTTTAACTTGTAAATCAAACCAGAATTTTGTTCCTTCGTTTATTTTGCTTTCTACAGAGATTCTTGATTGAAGTGATTCTAAAATATGAGTACAGATACTAAGTCCTAGACCTGTTCCTTCATATTGTCTATTTGATGTATTGTCTATTTGAATAAATGGTTTAAAAATCGAGTCTAGTTTATTTTGCTCAATTCCAATACCAGTATCAATTACTTCAAATCTTAGTACTCTTTCATTTGAGTTTTCATTTTTATGTATAAAGATATTTAAATATACAGTACCATTATCAGGTGTAAATTTAATAGCATTACTTAAAAGATTTGATAAAACTTGTCTGATTCTAACTCCATCTGTTAATACACACATTGGGATATTATGGTCAAGATTGAAAATAAGTTTTATATTTTTTTGTGCTGCCTTTTTAGAGAATAGTTCAACAACATGTTCAGAAATAAAGTAAATATCTGTTTCTTCAATACTTACATCAAAGTTTCCACTTTCAATTTTTGATATATCTAAAATATCATTTATAATTGCAAGTAAAGAGTTTGCACTTGATTGAATAATCTTAGCTTGTTTAGTTGTTTGAATATCTAAACCTTTTGTTTTGCATAAAATATCAGAGAAACCAATAATTGCATTTAGTGGGGTTCTAATTTCATGACTTATATTAGCTAAGAATGTTGATTTAGCTTCATCAGCTTTTTGAGCTTTTTTTAGTGTTTCTTTTAGGTATTTAGTTCTTTGTGCAATTTGCTCTTCAAGGTTTTTATTTATTTCAACTAACTCAATAGTTTTTTCATTTACTTTTTCTTCAAGGTGTTCATTTAATTCTTTTTGTTCATCAATTAAGCTTTTAATCTTTGAAGCCATTGTGTTAAATGAATTTTCAAGGTTTCCTATCTCATCTTTTGATTTAACTTTGATTTTATAGTCAAATTCATTGTTTGCAAATTTTTGTGTACCAATAAGAAGTCTTTCAATCTTTCCACTAATATAGTTTGACATCCAAACTGCAATTGCAATCACAAGAACAAGCATGATTAAAGTAACTACTGAAAGTTCATTAATTAGTGTTTTTATATACTCTTCAATCTCAAATGTATTTTCTTCAACAATCTCTTTCATTTGTTCTGTCTGATTGTTTAGGATTTTTGTTACATTTCTTTTTGTCTCATTTGCTGCTGAGTGGAACTCCTCAACATTTGCTCCAATAGTTACAAATCCAAATCCTCTTTTTGAATTAGCATACTTTCCTGTGTAGTATGGAATAGCTGCTGCAGTAGTTAGTTTCCAAACCTTACTCCAGTAGATGATAAATGAACCATAACCACCATTTTGAGTAACTTGCATCCATCCTTGACATTGTGGTGCAAAGTTTAGATATCTACAGTCAAGACCAATATTTCCATCTTTTAATAACTGCTTGATATTTGGTTTTTTCTTTAGTGATTGCTCTTCAAAAGTAGGGTAGTCTTCTAGGAACTCATTTATATCTTTGTTTGATTCTTCATATTTTTTCGCTACATCAGAGCTTAACCATGGCATTATTTTCTCACCAGTAGTTTTGTCATAACCCATGATAAAATAATCTCTTGGGTGAGAAATATTTTTACCTTCATAATCCCACATAAATGCATAGTTACCAATGCTTGCATCTGAGATATTCTGTTTTGCATCTACACTTGTTGGATTTGAAGTATCTGTAAATTGCATAATATGTTCATGGTCTAAAGCCAATGAAACATATCCAATTTTGTTGTTGTTTTTATATACTGGTGTTACAAATCTAATAATCCCTTCAAACCTTTTTCCAACAGGATTTTCTTTCCCTGCATAAGCATGATTTTGGGGCTCAAAGGCAACTTTCATTTTTTCTGCTTTAGCTTTTGTAAAAGTTCCTATTACATTTGATTTTACATACTCTCCAATTACATCTGAAACATATATTTCACCTTTTTTAAGTGATTGGATGCTTTTAAAGTATGATTCAGAGTTTATATAAGTATTTCTTTTATTTGAAATATCCAATAGTTTTTTATTGATTAAAGATATTTTATATATTTCATTACCATTTATATCAAAGTAGTTTATCTCTTTGTAAATAGGAATAGTTTTCTTTTCTAAAACTAATGGATCGCTATAGTTAAACTCTTTTTCATTATCTTTTAACTTTGCTTTTGTATCTTCTCTTTGTATTTTTTGAGGTTCACTTGAGCTAATCCATTGGTTTGTTTTTTCATCATAGATATAATCCTCATGGATTATGATTTCTCTTTGTTTTGACTCGTAGAAGCTTTTTAATACTTCTTTGCTTAAATTTATTTTTGAAAGAAATAGTAGATCTTTATCTCTTTCATATAAGAAGTTAGCAACATTATTTGCAATTTCATAAGATAATCTCTCAATTGCATGTTGCGATTTTTTATCAAGATTTTTAACACTATCTTCAATAGATGCATTAGCTGTATTGATAATAATCTCTTTATTTTTATTGAAAAGGAATCTTGTACTTTTTTGAACATACTCTTCTAGTTTTACTGCTCCTTCATAAGCAATAAAAGCAATCAGTAATAAAGGTATTACTTTTATTAAAATAAATAGTAATACAAGTTTAACTTTAATACTTATATCTCTCACTAAACATTCCCCTACAAGATTTTTTCTATATTTCTTTTACACTGTTCAAAAAGCTCTTTTACTTTTTCATCATTTGGACTTGATTCAATTTGTTGAAGTAAGCTACAAGCTTCATCTAATGCAACATTTAAACAAGAGTTTTTAATGTAGTGTGCTTTAGAGATGATTTGTTCATTATCTTTGTCATTGATATATATTTCTAATTCATCTAAATCGTTTGCAACAGATTTTTTAAATTTATTTGCAATCATTAATGCGATATTTTCTGAAACACCAATAGTTGATGCAATTTTATTTAAATCTAACTCTTCTTTTTGGATTGGCTCTTCTATTTCTTCTTTAATCTCTTCTTTTACAATAGCTTTTTTATCAAGGTATTTATTGAACTTCTGTTTTAATTCATCTGTATTGATTGGTTTACTTAAGTAATCATCCATTCCTAACCCTAGGAATCTCTCTTTATCACCTTTTACAGCATTTGCAGTTAAAGCAATAATAGCTGTTTGTGCTAAACCATTTTCTTTTTCATAGTTTCTAATTTGCTTAAAGGCATTTATACCATCAAGAACAGGCATATTAATATCCATTAATACTAAATCATAAGAGTTTTGTTTATAAGCTTCTACAGCTTCTAAACCATTGCTTTTAATATCAAACTCTATTTCCATACTTGCTAAAATATATGAAATTAACTCTTGGTTTGCCATATTGTCTTCAGCAACTAAGATTTTACCTTCAAATGAATCTTGGCTCTCTTCAACTTCTATTATGTTGTTTTGCTTACTTTTCTTTTGTAACTCTTGTAAGGCATCATTTACTTTTGAAGCATAGAATGGTAGAGCTAAAGCTTGTTCATTATCTTCAAAGTTAAATCTTTTTATGTCATCTTCAAAATCAAATAAAATTAGTTTTGGTTGATTTGGATATTTTTCTCTTAACTCTTTGATTTTATCTTTTGATTTTTTTAGACAAGAGTGAACTAAAATATCCTGATTACTCTTTTCATTTGAATTAATTGTTCCAAAAATATTTAGATATCTTTTTACATAATGGAAAAGGTTAGTATCTTCATTTGTAATCATAAAGTTAAGATGGTTTACATACTCTTTGTTTGTATGCATAGTATCATTACAAATATCCAGTTCTAAATCAAAGTAGAATTTTGTTCCACTTCCTACGCTACTAAATACTTCAATTTTAGAGCCAAGTGATTCAATAATATGTGTACAAATACTAAGACCTAAACCAGTTCCTTCAAACTCTCTATTTGATTTATGATCAACTTGCATAAATGGTTGGAATATCTTTTCTAGTTTTTCACTTGGAATACCAATTCCTGTATCATTTACTTCAAATCTTATTGTGGCTTTCTCCTCTTTCTTTTCAAGCATATTAACGTTTATTTCAACAACACCATGTTCTGGTGTAAACTTAATAGCATTACTTAAAAGATTTGATAGTACTTGTCTAACTCTAACTCCATCAGTTAATAAACAAACAGGAATTTTATTGTCTAAATCAAGTACAAGTTTGATGTGTTTTTCAATTGCTCTTTTCGAGAATAGTTCTACAACATGTTCACAAATATAATAAATATCTGTTTGTTCAACTGTAATTTCAAAGTTACCACTTTGGATTTTTGAAATATCTAAAATATCATTGATAATAGTTAGTAAGGTATTTGCACTTGTTTGTATAACGCCTGCTTGTTTAGCTGCTTGTGTATCAAGATGTTTTGATTTACATAAAATATCTGAGAAACCAATGATAGCATTTAAAGGTGTTCTAATCTCATGACTTATATTTGCTAAGAATGTAGATTTCGCTGTATTTGCTTTTTGAGCTTGAATTTGTGATTTGATAACTTTTGTAATATCTAATCTAATAGCAAGGAACTCTTCTATTTCATCATTATAGTTTAGAATAGGAACAATTGTTGATGCTACATAATATGAACTTCCATCTTTTGCTTTATTTTTAATTGTTCCTTTCCAGATTTTTTTATTTGTAATAGTTTGCCATAAATCTTCAAATAGTGATTTTGGCATATCTGGATGTCTCACAATATTATGTTTTTTACCAATTAACTCTTCTTGTGAGTATTGAGAGATTTTTACAAACTCATCATTAACATATGTAATTACTCCATTTTTATCTGTTTTGGAAATAATTGCACTAAAATCAACGGCTTTTTTATATTGACTTAATAGTTTATTTGAATTTAAAAGACTTTGTGTTCTATCTTCTACTTCTTTTTCTAATGTCTCTTTTGCTTGAAGATGCTCTTTATGTCTGCTAATAGATACAACTGTATAATGCACAGCCAAAATCAAAATAAGTAGAACTAAAATTGATAGTAATGTTAGTTGTTGCTCAACTGTAAGAATAAACTGTTCTTTATAAGGCATACTAATTTCTATAGCACCTCTAACATCTCCAAGTTTCCAATCGTTTTTAGGAGTATCTGCTCTTGTATTATGACAAGTAACACAAGAATTATCATAAAAGATATCTGCAACCGCAACTTTAAAGATTTTTTCTTCGTTTATCTCTATTGTTCTTGCATAGACTTCATTTGGATTATTTATTAAATATGCTAAGGAGTCTTGTTCAAACTTATCTAAAACTCTATCTTTTCTATTTGGAAAAGGGTAGTTACTAAACATTTTAATCTGCATATCTTTTTCTGGAATGATTTTACTTAAATCATGGATTAATGTAGCAGGTAGGGGAATAGTTTTACTTTTATCTTCATAGTCATAATTAATTTGAATATGACCATCTTCTTTTATTTTTTTGATAATATTTTGAGTGTAGTAACTTCTAATTGATTTTAGGTTGTCAATAATAGAAACAGCTTTATTTTGCATAGCAAGGGTTTTATTCTCTTTTGAGAAGTTTGGAAGTATAAATATTAAAAGAAACCCTAAGATTATTGTAATAACTAGTATTGGACCTGTATACGGATTAAAAAAAGGGTTAAAAAGTTTTTTCATAAATCTTTGCCTTACTCCTCTTCTTGAAAGGAGTTATAAATATTTTCTATTTCATCAAGATTAGCAATAAAAAGATCAACAAGTTTAGGATCAAAGTGAGAACCTTTTTCTTCTAAAAGTAAGTCAATAGCCTCTTGAAAACTCCAAGCTTTTTTATATGGTCTTTCTGATGTTAAAGCATCAAATACATCAACAAGAGCAACTATTCTTCCAAAGATATGAATATCATCTTCTTTAATTCCTTTAGGGTAACCAGAACCATCAAACTTTTCATGATGTGTCAATGCAATTATTGCACCAGCTTGTAGATATTCACTATTTGAATCTTTTAGTATCTCATATCCAATTTGAGCATGATTTTTCATAATCTCAAATTCATCTTTATCTAGTCTCGCAGGCTTTAAAAGAATTTTATCTTCTATTCCCACTTTTCCTAAATCATGAAATGGTGAAGCATGGAAAATTAGCTCTTGTTCTTTTTCATCTAAACCATACTCTTTTGCAAGCATTCTAGAGTAGTGAGCAACTCTTGATACATGTGCTCCTGTTTCTGGGTCTTTAAATTCAGCTGTTTTACCAAGAATATTTAATGTTTCATGTTCCCTATGAATTAAGTCTTGAGTTGCTTTTTTTACTTCTTCTTCAAGTAGTTTTGCTTTATCTTCAATTAGTAAAGTGTTTTGATATAGTTTTAAAAGGTTATTAACTCTTGCTTTAAATAAAACTGCATTTACAGGTTTTGCCAAGAAGTCATTTGCACCAGCTAAAAATGCACTATGATGAATATCTTCTTCATTTGCTGCTGTAATCATAATAATAGGAATAGTTTGATTGTTTTTTCTAAACTCTTTAATAAATTCCAAACCGTTTAATTCAGGCATCATGTAATCAATAACAATCATATCAACTGGATTGCTTAAAACATAAAGTAGACCATCTAATGGGTTATTGAAACTAGTAATGTCTATTCCTAGTTCTTGACAGAATGCTTCAATTAAAAGGAGATTGTTTTCATTATCATCAATTGAGACAATTTTCATATTTTCTATTTCCATAAGTTAACCTTTTGAAGAACTTGCTGATTATAATAAAATAATGTTTAGATAAATAAAATTTAAAATTAAAACAAATTACGCAAGTTCTATATAAACTTTGCAATTATAATCTCAAATAGTATTAGAAAAGTATCAAATTTTAATTATTTTATTTTTAAAGATAAATTTATAACATAAATTATTATAATTTCTAATTAATAATTTAATAAAATTGATATTTAGGGGGATTAAGTTAAAAAGTAATTTTTGATTGTTTGATTAAAAAAAGGTGGTGCGAATGGTGAGAATCGAACTCACACTCCGAAACCGGAATTGGATTTTAAGTCCAACGCGTCTACCTATTCCGCCACACTCGCACAGTGTGTAATATAAAAGTGGTGGTTCGAGGCAGAATCGAACTGCCGACACAAGGATTTTCAATCCTTTGCTCTACCGACTGAGCTATCGAACCAAACTTTTAAAAATGGTGGTGGGAGAAGGATTTGAACCTTCGAAGCCGTAGGCGGCGGATTTACAATCCGCAGGATTTGACCACTCTCCAATCCCACCGTAATAAAATAAGATTTAAAAATAACAACTTAAAGTGGATGGGGTAACAGGATTCGAACCTGTGAATACTGGTACCAAAAACCAGTGCCTTACCGCTTGGCGATACCCCAATGCCTTAAGTGGGTGAAATTATAATAGATGAATTATTAAAGTTTGCTTTAATTTGTGTGGTTACCTGACAATTTTTTAAAATAATAATAAAAGGCTAGAAGAAGTTAGTTTTTAAGAAGAATAAATTTTATAAAGAGAGTTAAAAACTCTCTTTATTCGTACGAAGCAGGTACAGGTGGGAATGTTTCAAATGATTTTTTAATTGCATTTGAAATAGAATTTTTCATTTTAATGTTCTGCATTGGGTTTGAAAATTGTAAATAATTGATGGCACCATCTTGTGTTTTTTCTCTTTTGTACACATATGCTGCTTTTTTCCCTAACTTAATTACATTTTCATATAATAAATTTGCATAGTCACTAATGTATGGGAACTCTTTTTCATTGATTTTATCTCCCCATGCAAAATATACAAACTTTCCAGATGGAATTAGGTTTGCTGCATCTAAATACATAATATCTCTATCAAACTCAGTGTTTTGAGCAGAGTTATATTTTTCTAAATCATCATTAAATTTCATTAATAATGATGAAGCATCAATATGTCCTTCTACTAAGTTAAACATATTTCTAATCTCTACGATTTTACCCTTACATGACTCAGCCATTGCTTGTTTAAATACTGTGATATATGTCTCAGCTTTAATCTCAACCATATCTCCCCATGCATCAAAATCTTGATCTAAAAGAAAAGTATTAGAATCAAAACCTACAGGAGTAACCACTGGATTATATAAGTATATTGTTCCAATGATATTCTTTTTTCTATCTTTATTTGTTTTTAGTTTTGCCTTTAAATCTTTTGCTGTAAGAATATCTTCTTCATCATGATTAAAGTACATATAACTAGAAGTTAAAAAAACTTCTTCATATTTAGTTTCAAATGTTCCAAAATATTGCATTTTTTTCCTTCACTCTTTATGTGCGAATGTTAACAAATATTGGTAGATAGTTAGCTTATAGGAGGGTAGTTTTTAAAAAAATGTCTAAGAGTATTAGTGATAGCAAGGAAATAGTAAATAAATCTTATTTACTATAAGCCTTATTTAGTCTATTTTCAAGTTTCTTTTGTAAGTATGAGAATGAAATAACTAACACCCAGTATACAATAGCAACTGCTAAGAATGACTCAAAATATTTGAATGAACTAGAAGCCTCTAATTGAGCCTTTGCCATGATTTCTGGAACACCTAAAGTAAAGGCTAAAGATGTACTTTTTACTAAATCAATGAAGTTATTCATTAAACTTGGAATTGCAACTCTAATTGCTTGAGGAAGTATAATAAACCTAAAAGTTTGAGTTTGACTCATACCAAGTGAATTTGCTGCTTCAAACTGTCCTTTATCAATAGAAGTAATTGCACCTCTAATTGCTTCTGCCATGTAAGCTGAGAAGTGAAGTGAAAGACCAAGAACTGATGCGGCATATGCATCCATACTAGAAAAAGATGGAAATAATTGAGGAAGACCATAATAAAGTAAAAATAGTTGAACTAAAAGTGGAGTTCCTCTAAAAAACGAGATATAAATATCTGATATTTGAGACAATACTTTTATATTGTATGTTTTAACTATCGCAATAAAGATTGCGATAATTAATGCTATGGCAGTAGATATTAAAGCCATAGAGATAGTAATATCAATATATTTTAAAAGTATTGGGAATATTCCCAATGTGTAATCTACGTCAAATGTATTCATTATTTCTTTGTAATATCTGTGTTAAACCATTTCATTGAAATTTCTGCTAATTTACCTTCAGATCTTAACTCTTCGATAGCTTTGTTTACATCTTTTACTAAAGCTTCGTTCTTTTCATTCTTTAAGAATGGGAATGAGTTAACTAAAACTTTAATAGGTTCACCTGTAAGTTTTAGTGGTAAATTACCTTTTTTGATTGATTCAACTGCAGAAGTTCTATCTTCGATATATGCATCAATTCTTTTTAATTTAACATCTTGTTGGAAACCATTTCCTTCATAAGTAATGATTTCAATTTCATTGTTTTTATCGAATGCTCTTACAATATCAGCATAGTTTGTACCAAGTCCAACACCTAGTTTTTTACCTTTTAAATCTTCTAAAGAAGAGATGTTGTTTGTATCTTGGTGAACGATAATTTGAGCACCATCATAAACATATGGAGTTGCAAAGTTATATTTTGCAATTCTTTTGTCTGTCATAGTGATTTGGTTTGAAATTGTATCGATTTTAGAAGTTTCTAACATACCAAATAATCCAGAGAATTTTGATGTTTTAAATTCTACTTCTGCGCCCATTTTAGCTGCGATTGCATTCCATACATCAATTTCAAAACCTTTTAATACATCATTTTCATAATATGTAAAAGGGAAGTAACCACCAGAAGTTCCAACTTTGATGATTTTTGCATCTTGAGTTTTTGTTTCTTCATTTGAAGTACAAGCTACAAATAATAAAGATAATAATATAGTTATAAAAGCTAAAGTTATCTTTTTCATAATAATCCTTTATAATTAATTTAACCGTACTTTTACATATTTTAAATTAAGAAAAGGTTACTAAAGGAAATTTTTTGAAACTATTTGAAATTTTGTATTAAAATGCGTCAACTTTTTTGATTCTATTTTTTTTAAGCCACTCTTCTTGAAGATCTTTCATCTTTTTATCACTTGTTTTTTTAGCATATTTAGGCTTTGAAAAGGAACTAGTCTCATCACCTTCTTTATATTTGTAGTCTAAATTTAAAGAAGCTAGATCAATAGCTTTTTTTGCTCTAGTTGCAGCTACATAGTAAATATTTAACTCTTCATTGATTCTTAGGTGGGATAGTTTGTTTTTTGGATTAGATATCTCTTTTTTTGTAATAAAGTCATTTGTCATAATAACCTGATCATACTCTAAACCTTTTGATTTATGAGTGGTAGTAAAGATAATATCAGCATCTTCTTTTTTAGTTGTAAGTTTATCTTTGATTTTTTTGTTTATCTCAAAGATATTATCTCCATAGGTATTAATAAATTTGATGATATTTAAATAGTCTTGATTTTTTGTATCTTTTGCAAACTGTTCTAATTCATAAATAGATTCAAAATCTTTGATCTCATCTAAAGTGATTTTATCATTCTTCTTTTGTTTTAGATAAAAAATAGAATAAACAGTTTGGTTCATAAAAGAATAAGAGTTATAACTCCCTTCAAAATATATCTTTTTATCTTCTTGAATATAATGAACTATCTCTTGAATAAGACCAAAAGTTGACCTAGCAATTACTGTAAAGGGTTTGCTATCATCAATTGCATTTTGACCTATTTTAGTAATAGTATCAAGTCCTGAAATAGTAAGGGGTTTTGAATCATTTTGTTTATATAAACCATTTAGATTATTTTGAATAGTTTTTGCATAATCGTTTGAAAACCTAAAACTTTTTGTTAAATCATAAGATGGTAAGTCTATTTTATTCAAAGCATTTATTGCATATCTAAAAGAGTAGATTTGCTGAAAAGAGTCCCCAACATATATTCTTCTACAGTTTTGTGACTCAACAATACCTATCATAACATCCGAAATATCCTGTGCTTCATCTACTAATATCAAATCATATTCAAGATTTGAAGATATTTTTTTATTTAGATAAAACATTTTTAGATAAAAATCATGGGTAGCATCTATGATTTTATTTTTCATAGATGAAAGTAGATGTTTTAGGTGAGCTAAACATCTTGATGGATTTTTGTTTAGAAGTTCTAATATTTTTGCACTTAAATCTGATTGTTTTTTATATGCTTCAAGTAGCTTTTCATCAAGAGCAATTAATGAACTATTGCAATAGAAGTTTACTAAGTCCTTAATAAGAGCAATATATTCAGGAATAGGGTAGTAACCTCTTTTTTGATTAATTTTTTCTTCATAATCACAAAGAACTCTCTCAACTACTTGTACTTTTAAATCATGAGCAAGATTATATTGATAAGCACCAATTTTACTATATGCAAGTGCATGAATAGTACTAACGTTCATATTTGATAGCTGGTATTCATGTAGTTTCTCTTGAAGGCTTGTTTGCAATGATTTATTATATGCTAAATACAAAATCTTTAGATGATTGTTTCTTTTTGCATATTCTAATAGTGTTGTTGTTTTTCCACTGCCTGCAACAGCGTTTATTTTAAAAGATGACTCTTTTGCATTTATTATGTTTTCTTGCTCTTTGGTTAAATTCATTTTGAAATATTAGCGGGAATTCTTTAATAACTCATAAAAACTAAAATGAATAAAAAATGAACAATAAGTAATAAATTACTTTATTTTATTATAAAACTGACTAAATTGTAACTTTTTTAGTGTAAAATAAATAATAAAATTATTTAATGGATTTAAAATGAATAAATTAGATTTAAAAAACAATATTCCGATTTTATCTTTGGCAATAATATTTATTATAGATTTCTTATTAATTGTATCAACTCATCATAATTGGAATTACTCCATGCAAAAATATATTCCATTAAAAACTCAAATAGAAAATATAAAAAGTGAAATTACTCTAGGACACTTATGGATTGAAGAGAGAATAAGTGGAGATAAAACAGTAAGTATAAATAGAGATATTATTTTAAATCTTAGTCATTATGATTTCAAAGAGTATTTAAAAGAAGCAAAAACAATTTTTGAAGGAGATGAAAAAGAGGTTTATGAAAGACTACTTGTTATTGATAAAAAAGGAGAAGAGTTCTTATCTTTAGCAAAAACAAGATTACAAAATGAAAAAGAACATAAAATTGGAAGTGTATTGGATCAAGAGTTTGATAGAAAGTTTGCACATATAATATCAATGATTGTGGGGTTAAACTATTCAATAGATGAAAAGATAAAACAAGAACTTTATAATAAACAGAATGTTTTTATATTTGTGATATTTCTTTTTTTATCAGCAAACTTTTTAGTTTTTCTTTTTTTATATAAGTATAGAGTTAAAAATGTGGAGATTCAAAAAAGTTTAGATATCCAAAAAGAGAGATCAAAAGAAAAAGAGAAGTTATTAATACAGCAATCTAAAATGGCAGCAATGGGAGAGATGATAGAAAATATAGTTCATCAATGGAGACAACCATTGTCTTTAATAGCCACAACTTCAAGTGGATTAAAACTAAAAAAAGAGCTTAATATGTTAGAAGATAAAGAACTGAATGACTCTTTAGATTTAATAAGTGATTCTACTATTCATTTATCAAAAACAATTGATGATTTTAGAGGTTTTTTTAATCCAAATAAACCTAAAGATATATTTTCTATTCAAGATAGTTGTGAGAAAACCCTGGCATTTGTAGCTTCGAAGTTAAAAAATAGAGGTATAGAAGTTATAAAAAATCTACAAGATATTAAGTTTGAAGGTTTTGAAAATGAGTTTGTACAAGTGTTGATGATTTTGATAAATAATTCTATTTATGCTTTGGAAAATAGAATTGATAAAAAAGTGATTTTAATAGAAAACTTCATAAAAGACAATAAGATTAATTTAGTTATTCATGATAGTGCAGGTGGAATATGTGAGAGTATAAAGGAGCAAGTTTTTGATGCATATTTTACTACAAAAGACTCTTCTGGAACAGGTATTGGTTTGTATATGGCCGATGAGATTATATCAAAACATATGCAAGGTCAAATATCATTTGAAAATAAAGATTTTGATTTTAATAATAACTCTTTACATGGGGCTTCTTTTTTAATCAAACTACCTTTAAAATGTAATATCTAAATAGATATTACATTTATGCTTTACATTCATCTTTTGAACAAGTACTAATTTTTAGTGGGCAATATAATGGACACCAAGAAATAAGAGCTGTTAAAATAGGAATTATCCCAATTGCACCTAACCAAGAGTTATATGCTACACCAGCAATGATAATTACTATACCAATCACAAGTCTTAAAGCTTTGTCTACTTTTCCTATATTTTTATTCATTTTCTATCCTTTTTGTTTGTATAAAAGAATGATATATAAATAAAAAATATTTTTCAGCAACCTATGTTACATAACTATAAAAGTTCTATTTTCCCTCTATGCAGTTTTAGGATATTTTTGTTTTCTAAATCTTTAAGAATCCTACTTATTACTACTCTTGATGTATCTAAATCATTTGCTATGTTTTCGTGGGTAGTTTCTATAAGTTTCACATTTTTATTTTTTAAATATTCTAATACTCTTGTATCTAGTCTTTTAAATTTTATGTCTTCTATTAGTGTTGTTAATGCGTTAAATTTCAAAGAGAATAAAGAAAAAATATATTCTTGGTAGTAGGGTGATTTTATCATTAATTCTTTTGATACTTTTTGTGGAACCAACCAGCCTTTTATATCTGTTAGGCTTTGAGCTGTAGCAATTGCTTCAGTATTTGATAGGGTACTTGATGTATTGATTATACATTGTTCTCCTTGGCTAATCTCATATAAAGATAAAGTTTCATTTACATCTGCTTCAATAAAAAGCTTTACTTTTCCTTCTTCCAAAAGTAAAATGTCATTACAAATATCACCTTGATAAAAAAGAATAAAATCTTTTGGCAGTTCAATATATTTAGAGTTCTTTTCTAAAAACTCTTTATCTTCATCACTTAGTTTATTAAAAAATTGAAAGTTATCCATTTTAGATCCATATTATTTTGTTATATACATAAATTAAATTTAATTATATACAAAGTAAAATTACATCTTTTAAAAACAAGGTATAAAATGGAATTAATTTTAATAGCAATTGCTTTAGCAATGGATAGTGTTGCAGTATCTATTGCAAGTGGAAGTAAATATCGAAATATTACTTTTCCAACTATTATAAAAATTGCACTCTTTTTTGGTCTTTTTCAAGGTTTAATGCCTTTACTTGGATATTTTGCAGGTGGTCTTTTTGCTTCTTTTGTAGATAGTATTGATCACTATATTGCATTTGTAATTCTAAGTTTTTTAGGATATAAAATGATAAAAGAGGCACAAGAAGATGATTTTGAAGATGAAGTTGAAAACTTAAAAAACAAGACTTTATTATTTTTGGCTGTTGCTACATCTATAGATGCTCTTGCTATTGGTGTAACATTCTCATTTCAAGAAATAGATATTTTCTATGCAGTATCATTGATAAGTTTAATTACATTTGTTTTATGTGTAATTGCAGTTTATATAGGTAAATACATGGGTGGTTTCTTGGAAGATAAAGCTGAGTATTTAGGTGGATTTATTTTGATTGCACTAGGAATTAAAATACTAATTGAGGGGTTAATTTAACTCCCAATTGGTATTTCTATTTTAAAACAAGCTCCTAAATATTCTTTATTGTCATAGTTAAACTCTTCATTTCTTACACTAATTGACCCATCTAGCTGTTTTTTTATAATCTGATATGTCATATAAAGACCAATACCTGTACCAATTGATTCATGTTTTGTAGTGAAATAAGGCTCAAATATTTTGTTTTTTATCTCATCTTTTATTCCTCCACCATTGTCTCTTATTGTAATAACTGCATGATTTTCATCTTCTATTAAAGATATAAATACAAAAGAGTTTTCATTTGAGGTATTCTTTTCTAATATGGCGTCTTTTGCATTGTTTGAGATGTTTAATAATGCTTGAATTATAAGGTTCTCATTTGTATAAATTTGGCAATCTTTTGTATCTAACACAATTTGAATATTATGATATTCATAAGCATCTTTTGTAAGTTGCTTAACTTTTTTGATTGTGTCTTTTAGATTTATCTCACAAGAAGTATGAGTATTTGGTTTTAAAAAGTCTTTAAAGTCCTCAATTGTTTGAGATAGGTATTGTGCTGAGTTATTAATATTTTCCATATCCTTTATCAATGTCTCTTCATTAAAAATCCCAAACTCTTTTTGTACTTTTATTCCACTAGCTATAGTACTTATTTGGCTTAAAGGTTGTCTCCATTGATGAGAAATATTTTCAAGCATTTCACCAGCAGTTGCTACTTTTGATTGTTGTATTATAAGAGCTTCTTTCTCTTTTATATCTGTTAAGTCTACAATAGATGAAACTCTAAATTTACCATCTTCTAGTCTTACATTTTTTCCTCTTAAAAGAGCAAAAAATGTAGAACCATCTGATTTTTTTAGTAATAGTTCATATGGTTCTGTGAAGTTTTCTTTTAGTTTATTCATCAGACTATCTTTAGATGAATCATCTACACAATCAGTTAGTTTTCTACCTATTAGTTCACTTTTGTTTTTATAATCTAATAGTTTTAGGGTTTCTTGATTTACATTTTCTATGATTCCATTTCTAGAGATCATTAAACCTTGAGTAGTAGTATCAAGGATAGTTTGAATTTTTCTGTAAGACTCTTTTAGTTTTTGATTACTTCTTTTTTGAATATTTTGTTTATAAATCAAAAAGATAAAACCTAATGCTACAATTGAGAATATTTGCCAAAATAGACTATAATCAAAAGCCTTTTCATATTGGATATTGATATATCTGTTTAATAACTCTTTTTTCTTTTTATCATCTATATTGTTAAGTATTTTATCAAAAATACTTGTAAGTATAATATCATTTTTTCTAGTAGCCATACTAAGGTTTAGTTTATTATCAAACTTTGCTGCAATTTTTAATTCACCTAAGTGAGCTAATTGAATCTCATAACCAACAGTAGGAAGTGAGTCAATAAAACCAAAAATCTTCTCTTGAGAAACTAGGTCTAACCCTTGTTTTATACTATCAACTTCAACTACTTTTAGGTTTGGATATGAGTTTTTTATAGTTTGAAAATAAGCATAGTTTTTAACAATACCAACTTTTTTATTTTCTAACTCTTTTAGATTATCAATAAAAGGAACATTTAGTTTTGTGGCTAAAACAAGGGGTGTTGTAATATATGTATTTGTAAAATTCATATATCTTACTCTATCTGCTGTTTTCATTACAAGTGTTAACATATCACACTGTTCGTTTATCAGACTTACTACAGATTGATTCCACGTTTGTGTTCTTACTAAGTTTATTGGAATATTTAGCTCTTTTTCAAAAATATCCATATATTTTTTTGTAAGACCTATGTGTTTACCCCTATCATCAATCTTTTCAAAGGGCATCCAGTTTGGATCAATACATACATTTAACTTTTTTAATTTGCTTAGGTACTCTTGCTCCAATGGAGTAAAAGTGATTTGTTTTGTTGTAAGTTCTTTTAGTTCTAAAATCCATGTGTTTGTAAGATACTCTTTTTTTTCTTTGTTTATTGAATCCAAAGATTTTTGTAATATAGAGTAAAGAAGAGTTTTGTCTTTGTTAACTCCAAATCGTAAATCCTCTTTTTTTACTCCTCTAAATTCATCTAAGGGTTTTATACTTGTGAGCGATTGAGATACAACAGCTTTTTTACCACTTGTATAAGAAGCCAAAAAATAATCAACATTACCTAAAGCAAGTAGTTTAGCTTTTTCATTACTACTACTTACTTCTATTATTTTTACTCCCTTTTTTATTAGGGTGTCTTTATAGTACATTGATTTACTAATTGCAACTCTTTTATCTTTTAAATCATCTATTGATTTGTAGTGTTTATCAGTTTTAAGTCCGAAAATATATGTAGGGATTTCATAATATGCATCTGTAAATAAAGTGAAGTTTTCTCTTTTTTTTGTATAAGATATACCATCAATAATATCAAGTTTTTTATCTTTGAAGTTTTGAAGTAACTCTCCCCATCTTGCAGTTTTTATTTCAAATTTTAAGTTAGAGGTTTTTGATATTTCATTTAATAAGTCTAGGGTGTAACCTTGGTGATTGTTTTCTTCTATAAAAGTAAAAGGCTTAAAGTTTGACATCATTCCAATTTTTATAGTAGGGGATGTTTTTATGTATTTGAGTTCTTCTTTTGTAAATAATCCAGTATTATTATTTTTATCTTGTATTTTTTCAGCAAGAATATTATTATTTAAAATAAATAGAAAGCATAAAAATATTATTTTAATTTTGTTGAAGTTGTACATATGTTCCCCTATAAGCATATTTGCTAATAAATTATAGTATTTATATGCTTATTAAAAGGAAACTAATAATTTTTTTGATTAAACAAAAACTCTTTTATGACCATCTTTTTTGATGTTTGAAAAATTATCTAAGTAATCTAGGTATGTTATTAAGTACTTTCTACTTAAAGGATATTTCTCTTTAAAGTTAGAGATTTCAATATATCCATCATTTTTGATTATGTCTTTCATCTCACTAATAATCTTGTTTAAACTCTCACTATGAATAAATAGATTGTGTTGCAATCTAATTACATGTTTTTTAGATGTTAGAGCTTTTAAAATATCATCACCAAGCTTTCTATCTAAGTCTAAATCATCATAGATATTATAAGGAGCAGTAGGAGTGATGTCTTCTTGTTTTAATCTATCTAAGAAAATAGTTTCTAGATTTTTAGCAAAGTCTTCTTTGATATTTGCATTTTTATATAAGTTGTTTTCTTTTACTAAAAAACCTTCTTCTTCCAAAGTATCTAGCGCACTTTGAATAAAGGCTTCACTTGCCCATTTTAGTCTTAGTTTTATAGAAGCAGATGAAAGTAGGGCATAGTCATTTTTCTTGTAAATATCTTTGATAAACTCAATAATTGTATCTTTTGTTTCAATAGGATAAATTACTAATTCTTTTTCATCAATAAATACATTTTCCATATTTTTTGAAAACTCAATTGCTTTATCATGAGATAATGCAAATCTTTGAGTAGAGGAGATAAGTCCAAGCCCTTTTTTGTGAGCTTTTAAAAGTTGATTATATGCACTTGCAAAATCCTCTTTGTTTAATGCATCTAATAAATCTTTCTTTTGATTCTTTTTCATAGGATCAACAATAGGGTTTAATACTTTTCCTCCAGCAATTGTATGATTACCTTGTCTTAGAATAATTTTCTCACCAAACGTACAATATAGTTTTTCATTTGCTTTAATAGTTGCAAAACCTTCTTCTAAAGAAGTAGTTGAATCAAAAAGTAAAACTTTTGCTTCAATCTTTTTTGAACCTATGAATAATGAGTAGCTTTTATTGTGAGATAGAGTTTTGTCTTTTAGGGCTTTAAATGAGATATCAATCATATCAAAGCCTCTTAAATATCCCTTTTTAGTGATTAAATCACCCTTTGATATTTTGTTTGCATTAATACCTGCTAGATTGATTGCAGCTCTATTTGAGATATTTGCTTCTAGAACATTTTCGTTGTGAACTTGAATGTTTTTGATTTTACTTTCTTTTTGTGCTTGACAAACGAAAATCTTCTCATTTAACTCACATTTTTGTCCTAGAACAGTACCTGTTACAACAGTACCAATACCTTTTGGAGAAAATACTCTATCCACATAATATCTAAAGAAGTTCTCTTCTTGTTTATTTGAGTTTTTGATAGTAAATAGTTTGTTTTTTAGTTTCTCAATTGATTTATCATCATAAACAGAAACCGACTCACAAAAGATGATATTGAAATCAAACTCATTTAAAAACTCTAAGATTTTAGCTTTTGAAGTTTCTAGTTCATCTTCTGAAACTAAATCTTTTTTTGTAATAGTTACTATAATATCTTTAAGTCCAAGAAGATTAATAATCTCAATATGCTCAACTGTTTGAGGCATAATACCCTCAGCCGCTGAAACTACTAACATTACATAGTCAAATCCAAAAGCACCTGCAATCATGTTTTTTACAAGTTTTTCATGTCCTGGTACATCAATAAACGCGATGTTTTGTTGACCTTTACTTAGATTTGAAAAAGATAAATCAATTGTAATACCTCTTTGTTTCTCTTCGTTTGTAGTATCACCTTCATAACCATTTAATGCTCTAATTAAAGCTGTTTTACCATGGTCAATATGTCCTGCTGTTCCTATGATAATATTTGACATTAGTTAAACACCTTTTTTATAATATTTTCAATTTCTTTGATTTCATTTTCTTGGATTGACCTAAAGTCTATTAGAACTTTCTCATTCTCTATTCTAACGATTAGATTCTCGCGTCTAAGAATTTGTTCTATTTTATTTGGTTTGTAGTTTTTGTATTCTAGTGTTAAAGCAACTGTTGGAATCTTTTTATTTGGAGTTGTCCCTCCACCAATTAGAGATTTTGTATGTATTACTTCACATTTACAAATATTATTGATTTCATCTTTTAGAGTGTTTGCTCTTTGTTCTAAAATTTCTACTTTTTCATTTAACATTTTTAGTGTTGGGATATCTTCAGTTTGACCTTTTAGATATGACATAAGATTGTCTTCTAAAATAGCTAAAGTGATTTTATCAACTCTTAGCATTCTTAGAAGTTGGTTCTTTTTGATTTTTGCTATTAGCTCTTTTTTACCTACGATTACACCAGCTTGAACGCTCCCAAGTAGTTTATCTCCTGAGAAAGATAATAGACTTGGTTTTTGTTCCATATATTTTAAAAGTGAAGGCTCAGACATATCTAGATTGTAAGGTAAATCAATCATATGACCACTTCCCATATCGTAGTAGTCAATCACATTGTTTTCATTTGCAACTTTGATAATCTCTTCGTATGGTACTTCTGAAGTAAAACCTTCAATAGAGTAGTTTGATTTATGAACTTTCATAAGCATAGATGTATTTTCATTTATTGCATTTTCATAATCTCTTAAATGAGTTTTGTTTGTAGTTCCAATCTCTTTTAGATTTGCACCACTCTGAGACATTACTTCTGGAACTCTAAAACTTCCACCAATCTCTACAAGCTCACCTCTACTTACTACTACATCTTTGTTTTTTGCAAAAGTATTAAGGATTAAAAATACTGCACTAGCATTGTTGTTTACAACGATTGCATCTTCACATCCAGTTAACGCTTGAAGTGTTGAAACAATATGTTCATATCTTTCACCTCTTTTTCCCTCAGCAAGAGAATACTCAAGATTGTTATAAGAAGTAGCTACTTCTTTTACTTTATCAAAAGAGCTTGGATTGATAAGAGATCTTCCAAGATTTGTATGTACAATAATACCAGTAGCGTTTATAACTTTTTGAAGTGATGGAGTTGTTTGTTGATTGTATTTATTTATAACTTGTTGGATTAATTCATCTTCAGTAAAGTTTTCAATTTTTTTATTTAAGATATCTTGTCTAGTTTGATTTATTACATCTTTTGAAATAGCCATGATTAGCGTACCAGACAATGCTTCAAAAGCTTTGTTGTTGACAAACTTGTCAACCTTTGGAAGACTTTGAAGTAAATTCATATTTACCCTTTCAGATTGTTTTAAAAATATTTTATGTAAGATTGCATTCTTATTTAAACGGGGGGTATGTGATCCTGGTGGACACCGCAGGCTTCAACCCTGATCGGCAGTTCGTGTGTACGCGCTGCGGTAGGTTCGATTCCTACACCTTCTCGCCATTAACTAAAATGGCTAAACTCCCCATTAATTCGAACTTTCTTTTATAATAATTCAGAGATTTTATCCAATTATATATTCAGTATTACTTAAAAAAATAGTAAAAAATATTTTACTTTAACTACTAGAAATTGACAATATTTGACATCAGAGTTGAAGTTTAAAGTAGGTTTTTTTATTTGTTCCATAATCCTATAAGGTTTATGGAACTTTGTAGTTTTAACTTTTTGAACACCTTGTGGAACACAAAAAATACATTTGAGTAAGTTATGTTCCAAAAGTAAGAGGTTGAGGAAAAGACTATATAGAATTTTGTGTCCTATTTTTTGTTGACAGATCAAACAATTTATCTACGCAGTTTTAGACTTCGTTTGACGATTCAATATTACATTTATGATAATGTAACGCAAACTCTTTATCGTCTTTAAGTATATGATGAAGAAACCATTTAAGAATGTATTCATATGTCTCCTCTGAAGTTTGTATTAATGAGTACTTTGAATCTTGTTTAATATTTTGTAGCATCTCTTTTGTTTTTAGAAAATTATTCAAAAACTCTTTATGTGTTTTAATATGTGAATTTCTTTGAGGAAAATTCGATTGGGCAAGTAGTTTTTCCTCTGTCTCAAAATGGTAGTCTGCATAATCTAAAAACTGTTCAACTATTGATGCTATCTCTTTTTTTTGCTTTTTAGAGTTAATTGCAGTTGATAGTTGGTTAATAGTTGATAATAACACTTTATGTTGTTCATCAATGACATCAATATTTAAAGCCATAACTTCATCATTCCATTCTACTAAATGCATAATAATCCTTATTTAGATAGAGGTATTTTAATAATAAAACAAGCCCCATTATATTCAGCTTTTTCAAACTCAAAATCAACATTTTTAACTTCTATTTTTCCATTCATTTGGTTTTGGATTATTGTTTTACTCATATATAATCCGATACCTGTACCATCATCATCACCTTTGGTAGTAAAGTTTGCATCAAAAACTTTTGATATGATATTTTCAGGCACTCCTCCTGCATTATCAGTGAAAGTGATTTCAATATAACCCTCTAATGTTCTAGACTCAATTATTATCAACTTTGTATCACTATTTAATTGTACTAGCTCATCTCTTGCATTATTTAAAATATTTATAAACACTTGTATCAATGCCCTTTCCTGACCTATTATAGAAATAGATTGAGCATTATTGATTATCTTTATGCTTGCATTTTTAAATTGAGACTTAGTTAGATTTATTGTTTTTTCAACTACTTTATCAAGTGAAAAAACTTCTTTTTTGTTTGAAATTTGAAAAAAACTTCTAAAGTCATCTACAGTTTGAGATAAATGTTGAGCTGATTCACTAATAGTATCCATTGTCTCTTCAACTTCATCTTTTTCTAGCATATTTAGTTCACTTTTAAACTTAATACCAGATGATGCAGTTCTTATAATTGATAGAGGTTGTCTCCATTGATGTGCAATATTTTCAATCATTTCACCCATTGAAGCCATCTTAGATTGTCGTTCAAGTATATGAAACTGTTCATCTTTCTCATTTTCTACTTGTTTTAAATGGGTTATATTTTGGGCAGAGGCATAGATTTTGTCACCTTTTACATCCATATCAGCTGACCATGCTAATATAATGTAATGTCCTTTTTTATGTCGATATCTATTTTCAAAATAGTAAATTTTTTCACTATTTTGTAGTTTTTTCATCTCATTAATGGTATTTTCAACATCATCAGGGTGTACAAGTTCTAAAAAAGATGTATTGACTAATTCTTCAATTGTGTAGCCTAAAATATTTGCACATGCACTATTAAGTTGCAATATTGTGCCGTTACTATTAACTATAAGGTGTAAGTTAATATTTAATTCAAAAAAATTTATAAAGTCTTTTTCTAGTTTTTTTAACTTTTTTTTAGACTCTTTCTCTATGTTTTTATTAAGTTTTTCAAGTTCTAGATTTGATTGTTTAAGTTCATATGTTTTTTTATCTACCAATTGAAGTAAGTTATCTTCAATATTTTGTTGTGTGATTTCTGCACTCGCTCTCAATGCTAAAAATCCTATAACAGCTTTAAAAAACTCTGGTTCTTCCATTGGTTTGGTATCAAGTGCAACAAGTATACTTGATACACCAGATACAACTTTAGAAACTACTGGTGCACCAACATAGGACTCTATTTTCATTTCTTGTAATAATAAATCGTCTGGAAAGTCTAAAGAAACATTTCTATCGTGAATACAGACTCTTTCACCGGTTAGAACAATTTCACATGGAGTATCTTTAAGAACATATGTAAAATTATCTATAAATTCACCATCTGCAATGACAACATCCGTTTGAATATCATCTAAAGTTTCATTTGTTGGGTGTCCAATTAAAACATATTTAAAATCTAAATAAATAGCAATATTTTTAATGAGTTCTTTAAGATACTCATCACCTGTACACTTTTGATTAATATCTAGTATATAATTAACAATTTCAATACTTCTTGATGCAGTTGTTTGATTCATATTAGTTCTTTTCTGATATTGTTTTAGACTGTAAAGTCACTTTTCCCTTCAAACTCTTTTTCATTGGCATTATCTACAATTGATTGTGCCATTTCATTTGTTTGTTTTGCGATATCACTTGTTTGACTTGCAACAGAAGCATTCTCTTGAGTTGCTTTATCAAGCTCTGTTACTGCATCATTAATTTGCTCAATTCCTTCTTTTTGTTCTTTTGATGCTGAAGAAACTTCATCAATAAGTGTTACAGTTTTTTGTATATTTGAATTTAAATGTTCATATCCATCAATCATTTTATTGGCTATCAACTTACCTTCATCTGCTTTTTTAGTAGCTTTTTCTACAATATCTTTAATTTCTTTTGCTGCTTCTGCTGAACGAGATGCAAGATTTCTAACTTCTTGGGCAACAACTGCAAAACCTTTTCCAGCTTCTCCAGCTGTTGCAGCTTCAACTGCAGCATTAAGAGATAATATATTTGTTTGAAATGCTATTTGATCAATTACAGTAATTGCTTCAGCAATAGATTTAGTCTGTGTATCAATTTCTTCCATTGCAACTGTTGTTTCCTTTGCTAAGGTTTCGCCTTCATTAACAGATTTAGATAATTCTTTTGCATTATTATTCATATCTACTACATGCTCTGCATTTTGTACAATAGTAGCTGTAATTTCCTCTAGTGCCGCTGCTGTTTCTTCTAAAGATGCAGCTTGCTGATTTGATGAAGTACTTAATGAATTTACATTATTAGATAATATTTCTGCATTTTCTTTTAAAGTTGTACCAATTTTCATGTTTTCATAAAGCATATTACTAATAATCTCTGTTAATTCATTTAACTCTTTTGAAACACTTCCTGTAGGATTAGGAACTTTAGCTCTAAAATCAAAAACCTTATATTTATCAAGTACTTTTGTAATTTCATTGATATCTGCATCTACAACTTCAGTTAATACATCTAACATTTCATTTAAAATAGTTTTTAACTCTTGTAGTCTGTCATTAGAAGTATTATGTTCTACTTTAAAAGTTAGATGTCCCTCCTTAACCTTATTAACTACATTTTTTACATCATCAATTAAAACTTCATCATCTTCAATAAGCTGCTTAGTCTTAAGAATATTTTCATCTACAACAGCTGCCATCTTTCCTAGTTCATCCCTATGATCATTATTTAACAATGTTACTTGCGTTGTTTCTTTATTTAAATAATGAAAGAAGTCTAATACACCATTTTGAAATATTTTTAAAGGTGTTGTAAGTGCTATAGTTAATAGAAAGATACTTACAATTGAAATAATAGCAGTAATGACAATTGCTGCAATAATAATATAATTCCTTAATTTATTTGGAATTATCATTACTTCTGCTTCATCAATTTCTGATAATAAAACCCATTTAAAATCACTCCCCACATTTACGCTTGTATATGAAGATAATACAGGATTACCATTATAATCAATAATTATTTCTGTTGCTGTTTTACCTTCTAAAGCGTATTTTACTGCATCAGTATTCACACTACCTAAAGATGGATTTGCAAAAGATGCTTTTAAAGAGTGGTTTTTAGGGTTTAAGTAGCTATCACTTCTCATAAGCTTATCTTGTCCAACTAAATATGACTCCTCAGTCTTTCCAGCACCTTTTCTAAACTTCATGATTTTATTAATAGAGGCATCACTAATTTGAAAAACTAAAACTGCTTTTATGTTATTACTTCCGCTAAATATTGGTGTTCCAAGGAACATTGCAGGTTCACCTTTACTTGGAGAATATGGTTTCATATCTACAAATGTTGCTTTTTCGTTCTGAAGTGTTTTTTGGAAAACTTCTCCTAAACCACTACTTTTTAAATCACCTGTTATTAAATTCTCACCATAATCTGACTCCTTTGCAGCGGTATAAATAACATGTCCATCTGCTGCATCAACTAAAAAGATATCATAGTAGCCATAGTCTTTCATATATAATTCAAAAAATTTATCATGCTTTGAGGTAACTTCTTTTACTAATGGATTGTCTACAGGATACTTTCCATTTAGATTAATATTAAGCTCTTTATCTAAGGAGTTTAACTCCTCAATAAGTAGATGAATGTTAGCCGCTCTTGATAAAACATTAATATCCCCAATACGCTCAGTAAAGAAGTTTTCTATTTGACTCTTTTTAATATCTCTTACTGTTGTTAATTTTGAATAACTTAAAGCTAATGCTTTTTTTTTAGATTCATAGATGCTAATACTAGCAAGTATTGTTGTTAATATAATTAATGAACTAACTATTAAAATAATGACTTTCAATTTAATTGTATATTTTTTATCTAATTCTTTTAGTAACATAACAATTCCCCTCTTTTTTATTATTAAGATTTAATTTTAGTTTGATTATCACAATTATTAGCAATAGAGATACTCTTAAAAAATCATTTTATGTTTTAAATTTTGAACTGGCATCTTATAGAATATTTTTTTTAATATTTCTTATGAAAAAAGTCACTTTTGTGTAATTTTTATGAGCTTAACTAACTAAATACATATAACTAATGTATATAATTGTATATTTTCATACTTATAAATAATACAATGGTAAAATATTTATTTATGTAATATATAAAAATAATCTATCAATACTAAATAGGACAAAAAACAAGTTATTAAAACAAGTTCAACAATCTGTTCTTTTTGGAGCATGTTCCAAAATTCAAGTCTTTCTGAAAAAACTTTTTATTTTTTTACACTATTTACATATTTTTTATAATTATAAATTTAGAATGAAGCGCTACAATAAGGTAGTTAATGGAGATAAACATGGATATTTCAAAACAAAAAAAGTTTCTAAAAGCAAATGGTGAAAAATTAGTTGCTATTGGATTCTTGATTTTTATTTTACAAATTAGTTTGATTTTTGCAGAGGTAAATGAACTATATGTTTCTCCTTTTGGTTTTTTAGGTGGATTTATTGCCAGTTTTGGAGCCTTGGGACAGTTAATTTATTATAAAGATTTTTTTGATAAACCTAGTTTTATTTTTAAAATACTAAAACTTATATCTTACTTTTTATATCTATTTTTATTTGTAGTGATTGCATTTGTAACATATGGCTTTTTTAGCTCATTATTTAAACTATTAAGCTCTTTTTCTTAGATTGTTTATAGTTGTAGAACAGTAAAAGAATCAGGACAAAACCTTAAAAAACTAAGTGCTTCATGTTTTGTTGAAAATCTTTTATAAACAGCTTTATTTTTATCTATTATTGCCCATTTGTTATTTAGAGCTATTATCTCTACTGCATATTGATTTAACATAGATTTTGTTTGTAGCTCTTTTTCTTTTTTACTTAAACAACTTAGTTCTATATCTAACATAATTTGAGAATATCTATTTACAATCTTTTTAAAATGAGCACAATCCATAATAATCCTTTTATGTTATTTTGATCGTTATAACAATATCAAGAAAATATGGAAAAAAAGTCGAAAGCTTGTATATAATTAAGATGTTTAAAGGGTAGGAAACTTACATAAGAAGAGAAGAAACGAGCGAGTATTTTAATTTTTTACTAGTACTAGGGATAAAATTAGTAAAAATACAATTAAAATGTAATGTCGCGTAAGTAATATATTAAACACCTTAGTTATATACTAGAAGAATTCTAACTAGAAAAAATCGAAAAAAAATCGAAAATTAAGCCAATAGAAAAAAATTAAATGATATAAAGTCATAGATTATAAAAATAGGGTTGAATATGAATGAAAACTGGCAACTAACACCAACAAACAACATAAACCAAATGTTAAGAGTAAGAACTGATAAAAATATCGATGAGGTATGCCAAAATCAAAAAAACTTACTTGTTGTAAAACACCAGTACCATGTGGCTGATGATATTATGTTTCCTGATCCTGCTTGTTTAGCATATTTTACTGCTTTTGAACAAAACCATTTAACAAAACTAGAAGATGAAAATATACTAACTCTTATGGCAGTTGATATTTTTGAAGGTAGTATGAAGTTTTTTATTTATTGTGAAAACCATGAAAAAGCTGTTCATGATTGTATTGCATTTTTAAAATCAAGCTCATTATATAAATGTGATTTTGAAATTATGTTAAATGATGAAGGTAAAAGATATAAAGATTTAGTTTAATCTTTATCTTCAAGTGAGTATATTTTAAAGCAATTGCTACCTCTTTTTTTTGCTTTATAAAGAGCCTTATCCGCATGTTTCATTAGACTTATTTCTTTTTTCCCATGATGTGGATATATTGAGATACCTATACTTGCACTAATCTTAATTTTGTAGCTTTTTATCATAAAATCTTCATTAAGTTTATTACATATATTACTTGCTACTGCTTTTGCTCCATCTATAGAGTTCAGTGAAGGTAAAATGATTATAAACTCATCTCCACCAAGTCTAGCTACTGTATCGGTTTTTCTGTTGATACTTTGTTCTAAACGTTTTGCTACTTGAGTTAATACAATATCTCCAATACAGTGACCAAAACAATCATTTACTGGTTTAAATTTATCAAGGTCTATTATCATTACTGCAAGAAGTCTATTTTCCCTTTGGCAGTAAGCCAAGTCAAGCTCTAATCTTTGGGATAAAAACCTTCTATTTGGAATGTCCGTAAGAGGATCGTGAAGTGCCATATATTTCATTTTCTCTTCATGGGCTTTGGCTTCGCTAATATCTTCTATTATTCCCCAGACAACTTTTCTGCCATCTATATTAGTTAGTGAAAAACCACTAATCTTAATAGGAAATCTACTTCCATCTTTTCTAATAAACTCTTTTTCATTTGGACCAAAACGTCCTGTTTTATTTAAGTCTTTGATTTGTTGTAGTTCTTGTTTTTCGTATTTTTTGGGCGTAATATCCCAGTAGCTTAATTTTAAAAACTCCTCTTTTGTATATCCAGTTGATTCTAAAATCGAGTTGTTTACTTCTAGAAACTCGCCCGTTTCATGATCAACCATCGCCATACCAACGGGAGATAGTTCAAACAGTAGTCTAAATTTTTCTTCAGAACGCAATAACTTTAATTGAGATTCGGTTATTGATTCTTTAGGATTTCCCAAAGTCCACCTCCGTAAAGAGTAACTTCTCCAATATCTTATTTTAGCTAAATTTCAGTTAGTAAATCTTAAAAAATTTAAGTAGTTGAAAGAGGGTGTACCAAAAGGTATTATAGTTAGTGAACTATAATATCTTTTGCACCTTTTGGAATAACTTCTCCAATAATTGAAGCATATCCAAAAGATAAGTCTTCTATTTCTTTGATGTACTCTTTTGCATCATCTTTATCCATAGCGATTAATAAACCACCAGATGTTTGAGCATCACAAAGTATAGATTTACAATAGTGAGATAAGTTACTCATATACATAACTTTATCTTCTAAGTATTTGATGTTTTTCTTTGTTCCTCCAGGGATTACATCATCATCTGATAATGCAATAGCCTCTTCAACAACAGGAACACTATGACATTCAATCATTAGTGATGTTGTTTCATTTACAGATTCTAAAGCATGTCCTAGTAGTCCAAATCCAGTAATATCTGTACAAGCACTTACATCATATTTTCTCATGATTTTTGATGGTAGATAGTTTAATGTTTCCATTATATCTGCACATTTTTTCATTAAATCATCTGGTAATAAATCTCTTTTAATAGCAGTTGTTAAAATACCCATTCCAATTGGTTTTGTTAAAACTAAAACATGACCAATTTTCCCTGTATTGTTTCTTACTATATCATTTGGATGTATCATACCTGTAACAGATAATCCATAGTACATTTCAGGTGATTCAATAGTATGTCCTCCTAAAAGAACACCACCACACTCTTTGATTTTTTCATTTCCACCATTTAGGATTTCACCTAAAGCGTCATTTGAAAGGTTTTTTTTGTCAAAACCTACAATATTTAGTGCAGTTTTTACATCTGCTCCCATTGCAAATACATCAGATAGAGAGTTTGCAGCAGCAATTTTCCCATAAATATACGGGTCATCAATAACAGGTGTAATAAAATCTACTGTTTGTACAATAGCTTGTTCATCATTTATTTGATAAACACTAGCATCTTCGCTTGTATCAAATCCAACTAAAATTCTAGAGTCATTAGGTGTTAAGTTGCAAATTGTTTGTTTCAGGTCCCCCGGACCCATTTTTGCAGCTCAACCAGCAGCTCTAACGAATTTAGTTAGCTTATATTCGTTATTCATTTTATTCCTTATTTTGCATTAAAATAATTGTATGATATGATTAGGTTATACACATATTATGTGATAATAATATAATATTAAAATATTAACCTAATTATGCAAATTTAAAGCATAAATTTTACAGATTATTCTTTTAATTTCAGGTTAAATAGTAAAGAATAATTTACCACTAGTAAGAATATAATAGATTTTATTTTAAGTAAAGAAAGCCTAAAATAGTATTAAACTAGCCTAAAAATAGATACCGAGGCGGGATGATGAAGATTATAAAAATATTAATTAGTTTTATTTTAATATTAAATACTTTATTTGCAGAAGAAAAAACTTTAAAAATAGCAATTAGTGAAGATATGGTTCCATACTCTTTTATTGATGAAAATAACCAAGCCAATGGTATTTTTGTTGATTATTGGAAACTTTGGTCACAAAAAACTAATCAAAAAGTAGAGTTTGTTCCATACTCTTGGCATGGGACACTAGAAGCTATTAAAACTGGTGAAGTAGATATTCACTCAGGTCTATTTGAAAACGAACAAAGAAAATCATATATCGATTATGTAAAAGAGATATATCCTTCTCAAGCTCATATATATTTAAATGCAAATCAAAAAAATATTAACAACATAAATGACATTGAAAACAAGATATTAGGGGCTCATTCTGGTTCATATTATGAAGCCTATATGAAACAAAACTATCCAAATGTAAAAATCAAAAACTTTAAAACATTTGGTGAACAATTCAATGCTATAAAAAACCAAGAAATTGATTTGTTTATTGAAGACTCTTTGATTGCTTGGTTTCAGCTAATAAACGATTTTGCTTTTAACAAAGTATCTATTTTATCAAACTTTGAAATAAACAAATGGTTTTTTGCAGGAGTAAAAAGAGGAAATAAAGAACTAGCAAAAAAAGTTTTAATAGGTATGAATAAAATCAGTAATGATGAAATAATTCAAATTGAGAGAAAATGGATTATTGAAGATTCTTTTAGATACTTTGAGAAAAAAAGAAACTTAGATGCTTTAACGTATGAAGAGAGACTTTGGTTACTTAGAAATCAAGATACTGCTTTAGCTGTAGTAAATAAATGGCAAAGATATAGTTTCTTAGATGAGGATGGAGTACTAAAAGGTCTGCATTTAGATTTAATAGAATTAATAAATGAGAATTTAAATACAAATATTAAATACAAAGCTTTTGATACTTGGGCAAAGGCTTTTGAGTCAGCAAAAAACGGAAGTGTTGGTGGGATTTTAGGTCTTTCTTGGTCAAAAGAAAGAGAAGAGTATTTTGATTATTCTCCTTCATATCACTATAGTCCATACTATATAATTGCAAGAGAAAATGATAACATTACAAAATCATTAGAGGATTTTAATACCAAAACAGCAGCCACATATAAAAATTCAATTACTAATAAAATAATACTAGATCAAGCTCCAAACACAAATATAATTCATATCAATTCAGTACCAGAAATTCTTCAAGCTATCTCCGATAAAAAAGCAGATGTTGCAATTTTGGAAAATGCAAAAGTAATAGACTTAGAAAAATACAATCTAAAAATTGTAGATTCTGTTTATACAAAATATGGTGAAATGGCAATAGGTACAGCAAAAGATAAAATGATATTTAAAAGTATTATCAAAAAAGGAATCAACTCCCTTTCAAAAATCCAACTTGAAACATTAAAATCAAAATGGATAAAAGAAGATGTTCACTTTACAAATAAAGAGTTGTCATATATAAAAAACTCACCAGTTTTAAAAGTAGGTATAGAAGATTGGACTGCTATTATGGGTATGAAAGATAGTGGTGAAATTGTCGGAGTTGGTGGTGAACTTGCAGAAAAAGCTTTTGAAATCTCAGGATTAAAATTTCAATATATAAAAGGTAATTGGGATCAATTACTTCAATCTTTCAAAGATGGAAATATAGATGTTTTACCAACTACAATCTATACTAAACAAAGAGCTGAGTATGGAGAGTTCACAGATAAATATCTATCAATTAAAAACTATATTTATGTAAAATCAAATAACAATGAAATTAGGTCATTTTTTGATTTACAAGGTAAGAATCTTGCTATTCAAAAGGACTATGCAACAGTAACTTTAGTAAAAGAGAAGTTTCCTGATATAAATATTATTGAAACAGAGAATTTAGAAGACTCTATCCATAGGGTTTTAAATGGTGAAGCCGATGCTTTATTTGAACTTCAAATTTCTGTTGAAAATAAGATGAGAGATTTTTTAATCACAAATTTAAAATCAATCAACCAAAACAGTATTAAATCCCAAGGTCTTCATATTTTTACAAAAAAAGGTGATTTATTACTTCAATCTATTTTAAATAAATCCCTAGAAGCAATACCAAGTAAAGAGAAAAATGAAATCATTACAAAATGGCTTAGTACTTTTGATGTAAAAAAAGAGGTAAATGTAGCCTTTGGATTAGGTCGTGATCCTTATGTTTTATCAAAAGATTATATCAAAGGTATTGAGTATGATTTAGTTAATAAAATCTTAAATATGAGCTCTATTGGAATTCAAAGTAGTAAAAATATTGAGATTCCAAAACTTGATACGATTTTGAAAAAAGATCCAAGTTTTGATATTGCAGTAAATAGAAAGAAAGTAGATAACGATGGACTTTTCTATTCAGATTTATTTTTGAGTTTTGAAAATGTGGTTGTTACAAGAGTTGAAGATAATTTTGAAATAAAAGAAGTTAAAGATTTAGAGGGTAAAAAAATAGTTGCTTTTAATAAAGCTTATGAGTTTTTAGGAGAGGATTATAAAAAGCTATTTAGCCCTGAGAATAGAGATGAAAACTATTATGAAGTTTCCCAACAAGAATTACAAGTAAAAGCACTTTTAGATAAATCAGCTAATGCAATTATTTTAGATAAAAGTATATTTAAATGGTTTTTTAACAAACTTAGTATGGATGAATTGTCAAATTATAAAATACACTATATCTTCCCAAAAAAGAATCCAAGATATGTTGCTTTTAGAGATAAAAACTTAAGAGATATTTTCAATAAAAACCTATCTTTGATAAAAGAGTCAGGAGCTTATGAAGAGATTTTTGATGATTATACTTTAGGTTATATTGAACCAAAAGTAAAAATCAACTCTTTACTTTCATCTATTGTTGCAAGATATATTTTCTCTGATGAAATAGAGCAGTTAAATCAAATTGTAGATATATTCTCACAACTTCCATTTATTAATAAAATAGAAGTATTTAATATTCAAAATGATTTGATTTCAAGTAGTTCAGATGAAAATCTAAAGAATTTTACTATTCATGACAGTTATCACTTTATTGTAAATGTACCTCAAAAAGTTGGATATATCAAAGTGTATTTTGATAATAAACTTTTAAAAGCATATGAAAACAGTTCTGGCTTTATTCCTAAAATTAGTGATTTTGAAGAATTAGCTAGTTATAACTATGTAAAACAAACATATAAAAAGTTTGGTTATAAAAAAAGTGGGATTGATTTTACAAGAAAAGAGAGAAAGTTTTTAGAAAAAACAAAAGTTGTAAGATTCTCAGAGATAAATTGGGAACCATTAATTATGATTGATAATGACAAGTTTAGTGGATTATTCTCAGATTACTTAAAAATCATAGAAGATGAAACAGGCTTAAAGTTTGAATTTGTAAAATCAGATACTTGGCAAGATGTAATTGATAAGTTTAATAAAAAAGAGATTGACTTTATCCCAGGATTGGGAGAAATAGCATTTACTTTTAAAGATGCTTTTGTTTCAAATAGTTTTACAAGCTTTAAATTTGCAATTGTTACAAATGAAGATGGAAGTTATTTAGATGGATTAAAGGACTTAAGAAATAAAACTTTAGCACTTCCAAAAAACTATACATCCCACAATCTTATCAAAACTATTTTCCCTCAAATGGAGATTATAGAAACAAAAGATGTTCCTGAAGCATTAACTTTGGTTTCTCAAAATAGGGCAGATGCTTTTGTTGGACACAGTGCAATATCTGTTTATAATATTCAAAACAACTTCCCAGAGTTAAAAATAGTAGGACTTAGTGATGAGAGATTTAATCACTATTTCTTAGTTCAAAATACACATCCAGAACTTTTATCTATCATAAACAAAGTTATATTTAATATCTCAACAAGACAAAAACAAGATATGAAAAACAAATGGATAAGAACAGAAATTAAAACAGAAGTTGATTATTCAGTTGTATATAGAATCATTGCAGTATTCTCAGTTATTTTAATTATTGTTTTAATCTTTACTAGAAAATTATCTAATGCAAAAAAAGAGATAGAAGCAACAAATAAAAAAATGCAAGATACAGTAAATGCTCTTGTTATCACAAAAGAAGAACTAATAGATAAAACAAAAGATTTAGAAGAACAAAAAGATGCTTTTGAAACTCTATTTAATGATACTGCTGATGGTTTATCATTGATTAAAGACGAAGTATTTATTGATTGTAATAATGCAGTTTTAAAAATGTTAAATTATAAAACGAAAAAAGATTTCTTAAATTTAAAACCTCATGATTTATCACCTCAATTCCAACCATGTGGAAAAGAGTCTAAAGAAAAAGCTAAAGAGATGATAAATGACTGTTTAGAACAAGGAAATACTAGATTTGAATGGATGCACAGAAAATCAACTGGTGAGGATTTCTGGGTTGAGGTTGTTCTTACTAAGATTACTTTAAATCATGAAGAAGTGATTCATGTTGTTTGGAGAGATGTTTCTGATAAAAAAGCATTAGAAGCACAAAATTTAAAAAGAACATTAGAATTAGAAGATACAAACAATGAGTTAGAATTATCTATTAAAAACCTAAAACAAACACAAAACCAGTTAATTGAGTCAGAGAAAATGGCCAGCTTAGGTGGATTGGTTGCAGGTGTTGCCCATGAGATTAATACTCCTATTGGTATTGGACTTACTGGTGCTAGTCACTTTATGGAGATTACAAAAGATATTAAAAGAGCTTATGAAAATGAGATAATGACTCAAGAGGATTTTGAAGAGTATGTAAAAACTTCAGATGAATTAGCTGTATTAATTAACTCAAATTTAAAAAGAGCAGCAAATCTAGTAAAAAGTTTCAAACAAGTAGCAGTTGACCAAACAAGTGAAGAAAGAAGAGAATTCTATATGAAAAGATATATAGATGAAATTCTTTCAAGTATTCATAGTGTTACTAAAAAAACAAAATTAAAAATTCAAATATCTTGTGATGAAAAAATAAAAATTAATTCATATCCAGGGGCAATTTCTCAAATCATTACAAACTTAATTATGAATTCAATTATTCATGGTTATGAAAAAGATCAAAAAGGTGTATTAAATATCAATGTAATGTTACAAAACAATCAGTTGATGTTAATATATAAAGATGACGGTAAAGGAATTCCAAAAGAAAATTTACCTAGAATATTCGAACCATTTTTTACTACAAATAGGGAGAATGGTGGAAGCGGATTAGGTTTAAATATTATTTATAATATAGTTACAAATAAGTTAAACGGAAAGATTAAATGTCTTGATAATAATAAAGGAGTTGAATTTATTATCACTTTTAAAGTATAATAGATTCAATAGGAATTAATTATGGGAAAATTGAATTTTTATAAACCTAAAGAAAAGAAACAAGAAACCTTGGATTCATGGAAAATACTAATCTCTGATGATGAAGAGGACGTTCATACCTTAACAAAAACAGTTTTAAAAAATTTTGTATATAAAAATAAAAAATTAGAGTTTATAAGCACATATAATGGTGCAGATACTATTGAAGCAGTAAAAAACAATAATGATATTGTGCTAATTCTTTTAGATGTTATTATGGAAAGTGATGATGCTGGACTTCAAGTAGTTAAAAAAATTAGAGAAGAACTACACAATGAATATATTCAAATTGTTCTAAGAACAGGACAAGCTGGTTTAGTTCCAGAGAGTGAAGTAGTTATGGATTATGCAATCAATGACTATAAAGAAAAAACTGAACTTACATCAAAAAAACTTATTACTACAATTATTACAGCAATTAGGTCTTATGAAAATATCAGAGCTCTAGAAGCAAGTAAAACAGAAATTGAATCATTAAATAAAGATTTAAATAAATTAGTAGATTCTCTTGATAAAAATGTTATTGCCTGTAGAGTTAACGATGATGGTATATTAACTTATGTAAGTAGTGCTTTTTGTAAAGCCTTTGAGTATAAAGAAGAAGAATTAGTAGGTCAATATACAGATATCTTAATTCATGATGATTATGATAAAAACAAGCTAAGAGATTTAAAAGATGCATATAAACTTCATAAACCATGGCGTGGCGAAGTTATGTATAGAACTAAATCAGGAAAAACTCTTTGGGCTTATATTAAAAGAAATCCAGAAGTAGATTCTAATCAAAAGTTTGTAAACTTTACAACAATATTTTATGACATCACAAATCAAAAAGAAGTAGAGAGTCTAAACTACGAACTAAATAGACTTTTATCATCGTTTGATGACCATGTTATTGCTTCAAAAGCAGATAAAAATGGAGATATAATTTATGTGAGTAAAGCCTTTAGTGATATATCAGGCTTTAGAAAAGATGAATTAATAGGTGAAAAACACAATGTTGTAAAAGATGAAGAATCAGAAAAAGGTCTTTATAATAACTTGTGGAGAACAATCACTTCAAATAAAGTTTGGACTGGTGAAATCAAAAACAAAAAGAAAAATGGTGAGATTTACTGGTTAAAAACTATTATTACTCCTGAGTATGATGTAAATGGAGATTTCTTAAACTATACAGCAATATCTCAAGATATCACTGCTCAAAAAAATATGGAAAGAGCTACTAAAGAGATAGAACTTCTAAATGAAGAGATTATTGATACTCAAAAAGAAGTTGTATTTAGACTTGGTGCAATTGCAGAAGCAAGGGATCAAGAAACAGGAATGCACGTAAAAAGAGTAGCAGAGTATTCAAAACTACTTGCTTTATATTATGGTTTATCAGCAAATGAAGCTGAGATTGTAAAGATGGCAAGCCCAATGCATGATATTGGAAAAGTTGCTATTCCTGATAATATTTTGAAAAAACCAGGAAGATATACTCCTGAAGAGTATGAGATTATGAAAACCCATGCACAAATTGGTTATGAGATGTTAAAAAACTCAAATAAAACAATTTTAAAAGCAGCAGCAATTATTGCTCATCAACACCAAGAGAAATATGATGGTTCTGGATATCCACAAGGTTTAAGTGGTGAAGATATTCATATTTATGGAAGAATCACTGCTTTAGCAGATGTTTTTGATGCTCTTGGAAGTGAAAGAGTTTATAAAAAAGCATGGGATGATGATAGAATTTGGTCTTTATTTAAAGAAGAAAGAGGAAAACACTTTGATCCTATATTAGTGGATTTATTCTTTAAAAATATAGATGAATTTCTAAAAATCAGAAGCAAATTCAAAGACGTTTAATATAAAAGGTAAAAAAACTTTTACCTTTTATTAAGTTTTATTTTATACAAGTTATATTAATATACAACATAAATTAGCATATAGACCTAAGGTTTAGGTTGGACATAAAGTATAATTTACTTTCTATTTATTAACTTTATTTCTTCATTGATGCTTCAAATACTTGAGGTTTTTTATGAAAAAAATTCTTTTATCATTAGCTATTGCAGCTTCTACAATGTTTGCACAAACATTTACATTTACGGCGATCCCAGATCAAGATGAAACAAAATTAAAAGAGAGATTCTCTAAATTAGCTACTTACTTAACAAAAGAGTTAGGTGTTGAAGTTAAGTTTGTTCCAGTTAAGTCATATTCAGCATCAGTTGCTGCGTTTAGAAACAACCAAGTACAATTAGCATGGTTTGGTGGTTTTTCAGGTGTTAAAGCTAGAAAATTAGTTAAAGACTCACAAGCAATTGCTCAAGGTGTTGAAGATCCAAATTTCTACTCTTACATTATTGCTCACAAAAGTACTGGTATTAACAAAGCTGAAAAATTATCTGATGCTGTAAAAGGAAAAACTTTTACATTTGGTTCTAAAGGTTCTACATCTGGTAGATTAATGCCTGAGTATTTTATTAGAGAAACTTTTAACGCTTCTCCAAACGAAGTATTTAAAAAAGTTGGTTTCTCAGGAAATCACTCTAAAACAATCTCTTTAGTTCAAAGTGGTGCTTATGAATTAGGTGCTGTAAACTATAAAGTATGGGATAGAGAATTAAAAGCTGGTAACATTGATACTTCTAAAGTAAAGGTTATCTACAGAACTCCTGATTACTATGACTATAACTTTACAATTAGATCTGACGTTGATAAAAACTATGGTGAAGGTTTCATCAAAAAAGTACAAAACGCTATCTTAAAACTTGATGATAAAGAGATTTTAAATGCTTTCCCAAGAGCTAAGTTCGTTGAAGCTAAAAACTCTGATTATGACAAAGTTTATGAAACTGCTAAAAAAATCGGATTAATCGACTAATGATTTTTAATTTAGAAAATGAAACAATCTCATATGAGAACAGAAAAGTTTTAGATTCTATTGATTTATCAATTAAGAAGGGCGAAAAAGTTGCCCTTCTTGGTTCTAGTGGAAGTGGTAAATCAACACTTCTTAAAAGATTATATGAATTAAAAAGTGATGAGGTTTCATATTTACCACAAGATTTAGGTCTTGTAAACAATCTTACTTCATACCACAATATTTACACATCAAAACTTCAAGACAACTCAACATTATATAACTTGGTGAATTTAGTAAAACCATTTAAAAAAGAGTTAAACGAAGTAGGGAAGATTTTAAAAGAGCTTGAGATTGAAGGTAAGCTTTTAACAAAGTCTTTTAACTTATCAGGTGGACAAAAACAAAGAGTTGCAATAGCAAAATCAATCTATTCTGGAAAAAATATACTATTAGCAGATGAGCCAATATCTGCTTTAGATGAGTATATTTGTAAAAGATCAATTGATGTTATGCATAACTCTTTTGATACTATTATTTGTGCAATGCACAATGTAGATTTAGCTTTAGAGTCTTTTTCTAGAGTTATTGGTATTAAAGATGGACAAATACTACTTGATAAACAAACTAACGATATCACAAAAGATGATGTAAGTAGGCTTTATTATGTTACTAGCTAAGACTTCTAAAGAGTTAAATGTAAGTCTTGTTTTTGTAGCTATTTTTGTTTTCTCTTTGTTTTTTGCTGATTTAGAGATATCTGCTTATGAACCATTTTTAGAGTTAGGAAAGTTTGTAACTTCACTAAAAGATATAAACTTCTCATCTATAGATTTATTAATAAATGCAGCACTTCAAACCATATATATTGCTACTATGGCAATAGTTTTTTCTGCTATCTTTGGATTTATTTTATCCTTTTATTTTGGCAATATTATTGTACGAACGATTCTTGCATATACAAGAGCTATTCATGAGATATTTTGGGCTTTAATATTTTTGCAGGTGTTTGGTCTAAGTACTATGACAGCCTTACTTGCCATAGTTTTACCCTATAGTGCAATCTTAGCTAAAGTATATTTTGAGATATTAGAAGAGTATGATACCTTTGATAAAAAAACAGTATCAAAAAAAGCTTCTAAAGTATCACTGTTTTTCTATACAAAACTTCCAAATGCCTTCCCTCACTTAGTTTCATATACTTTGTATAGATTTGAGTGTGCTATGAAATCATCTGCAATTTTAGGTTTTGTTGGTATTACTACTTTAGGTTACTATTTATCTTCTTCTTTTAATGAAGGTTTATATGATGAAGTATGGTTAATGTTAATAATATTTTATATTCTAATTGCAACTATAAAATTCTGGTTTAATAAATTTACAGTATTGATTTTATTTGTAATCTCATTAATTCAAATGCCTTTATCTTTAAACTCATTTTCAAGTGATAATCTAAGTAGATTTCTTTTTGAAGATATTATTCCAAGTCCAATAAAAAACGATTATACTTTTATGGAAGGTATAGATTGGTTTTATAAACTATTTGTAAATGAGATAGTTCCAGGTGTATTTAACACTATTGTTTTAACACAAATTTCTCTTGTGGCAACTGCTGTTTTAGCTTTGGTTTTATTTCCTTTGATTTCATATAGATTTGTAGGAAAAGTAGGAAGATTCTTTTCTCATATATTCTTAGTAATTCTAAGATCAACACCAGAGTATATTTTGGCATTTTTATTTCTATCTATATTTGGTGCTTCTATGCTTCCTGCTGTTTTAGCTCTTATGCTTCATAATGGAGCTATTATTGCTTTTATAATAGGGAAACAATCCAATGAAATTGAGTATGTTTTAGATAAATCTACACATTTAAATTTATATACTTATGAAGTCTTACCAAAACTATATAATTCTTTCTTAGCATTTCTATTTTATAGATGGGAAGTAATCATGAGAGAATCGGCTATTTTAGGTATTTTAGGTGTTGCAACACTAGGATTTTATATAGATTCTGCCATAGCTGATATTAGACTTGATAAGGTCGTTATCTTATTATTTTTTACTGCACTTTTAAACATAACAATTGATTTGATTTCAAAAAAAGTTAGAGATTACTTGCGAGCCCATAATATAGCACTTACTTGTAGTTGCGATTTAAAATAAATAATTGTATAATATCTAGGAACTTTTTGCGCAAAGTTCTTAGAAAGGGAAATGTAAATTGTACAAGATAACGTCTGTAGTTTTAGCATCATCTATTTTACTAAATGCATCTAGTAACTATACACTGGTATTTACTAGTACTAAAAGCTTAGATTATGCAAAGACGTTTATTAAAAAACATTTCAAAAACAGTGAACAAAATGTATATATATACAAATACAAAGACCGATATAGAGTAACTTACGGTTCATTTAATAATAAAAAAGAATTTAATAACTTTAAGAAAAACCTTCCTTGGAAACTAAAAAAACTAGATAGGTTCCAAATCAAAGCAAATAGCAATGATATTGTTTATACAAAGTACACTTCAAAGCCAACTAAAGCTAAAGAAATCAAAGCAAAAATTCAAGAAGTTAAAAAAGTAGAAGTAAAACAACCAGTAAAATATGTACAAAGAAGTGTTGTTTTCAATGATAACTCTATGAATAATTATACTTATGTTTTTGCAAATATGAAAACAATAAAAAGAGCAAAAATGTTTGCTCATAAGTATTTGTCAAATAACAAAGAAGATATCTATATCATAAAACACAAAAAAGGATATAGAGTTGCATATGGTGCATTTGCTTCTAAGTCTCAAGCAAACTATTTTGTAAGAAATCTTCCAAAAAATGTAAGAAACCTTGATAAGTTTTTAGTTAAAAACTCTTTTGATTTAAAAAGCGATACGATAAGAGTTGTTGATGTTATCCAAGCAGCAAAAAACAAAGTAGTTTCAAATAACAGTGTTCTAAAAGTATATGAACCAAAAGTTGTTATGGAAGTAGAACCAGATAAACCAGTTGTTAAAAAAGAGATTGTAAAAGAAGAACCAAAAGTAGAAATTAAAAAAACACAGCCTATTCAATTTTCATCTTCAGACAATGAAATAATCCAAAAACTTCTGTTTAATGATATTGTAGTACCTGAGATTAAACCTACAAAAGTTGTTTTAAATGATGAACAACCAAAACCTACAAAAGCAGAAACAACACTTAGAGCTATGAGTGAACCAGCACCATTAGAGCCTGAAACAATTGAAGAGATTATCAAGATTAAAAAGCCCAAACCTAAAAAAGCTAAAACTATTGATGAACCAATTGATAAAATCAAAAAAGCTTTAGATGTAAAAGCAAATAAAAAAGTTATTAAACAAGACCCTCATCATTATACTTATGTATTCTCTAATCTAAAAAATACTAAAAATGCAAGATTGTTTATTGCTAGATATTTAAAAAACAATAAAGATGACGTATTTGTAATCAAACATAAAAATAGATATAGAGTTTCTTATGGGGCATTTAAAAATAAAACAGAAGCTAGAAAGTTCAAGTCAAAACTTCCATACTCTTTAAAGAAACTTGATAAATTCCTTGTTAGATATCCTTTTGATTTAAAAACAGATTATACAGATGTAGTTTTAAAAATGATTCCAATGGGTACACTAATGGCTCCTGAAGTTATAAAAGAAGAAGTACCAACAGAACCTGTTAAAAATGAAGCTATTGCAAAAGCAGATGATAAAGCTATTAATAGAAAAGAGCCTCAAGAAGAGAAGAAAAAAGACTCATCAAAAGAGAACAAAAACGATAAAAAACCAAAAGATGATGATAAGATAAAAGCAGAACCAAAAGCTATTAGAGAAGAAAAATCAAAAATCAAATTTGCTGTTGATTTACAATATACTCCTTTAATTGTTGATAACACATTTACATATTTAGCTGGTGGAACAAAAGTTGACACTCAAGGGGATTTAAAACTTGATGAAGCATCAACTACTATTATTCCAACATTCTATTTAGATTATGGAAAACATCAGTTATTTGCTACTTATTTTGGTGTAGATCAATCTTCAACTACAACATTAGCAAATACATTAGTATTTAGTGGAAATACATATAATGCTGGTGATTCTGTAAGTGCAAAATATACAACAGATTGGTATATCTCTGGTTATAGATATATGTACAATAAAAATACTAAGTTTGGTTTAGATATTCACAACTACTCTAATACATTTACTTTAGGCCCTGGGCATGTTAAAAAAGAGTTTATTTTTCCTGCTTTAAGTATTGATATGACCCACGATATTAATGAAAGATACTCTTTACAATATGGTGGTAGTTATGGCTTACAATTAGGTGACTTATCTTATCTTAACTACTATTTAGGTGCAGGAATCAATAACTTATGGATTGATAATTCTAATATCTCATTAGGATACAACTCTAAAAACTTATCTATTGAAGACAATGGTTACGATGGTGACTCAGAATATAAAGGTCTATTCTTAAAATTCAAAAAAGAGTTTTAAACTTTTTATCTTTATTAGTTTTGTCATATTTGTTCATTAATTACAAAATAATTACAAAAACCCTAATATTTAATACAAAAAAATGAATAAGCATTTAGTATATTATGATTATTTATGCTAAAATAATTTTCTATATTAATAAATAATATTTAATAAGTATAAAAATTTAATCTTTTTTTGGAAAATATATGTCAGAAGTCAATATACTAATAATCGAAGACAACTCAATACAAGCTATGTATATAAAGCAAGTTTTAAAAAATATTGAAGGTGTAAATATTGTAGGAATAGCCGCAGATAGCGATAAAGCCTTTGAACTAGCAGCAGAGAATAAAATACATATTATTGTATCAGATATTAATATCGAAGGGCAAAAAGATGGTATAGAAGTATCACAAGCCATTCAACATGAACAAGGTTCGCAAATCATCTTTTTAACAGCATTTAAAGATCAAGCTACACTTATTAAAGCTTCAAATATTGAGTTTAGCGGTTATTTATTGAAACCATTTAGAGCTGATGATTTACTTGTCTTAATAAATTTAATTATAAATAAATACCATTTAAATGTAAGTGATAATCTAATTAGAATTAATGACTTTCACTCTTATGATAAAGAAAAAGGCATTTTATATTTAAATGAAAAAGAAATGTACCTAACAAAAAATGAAAATAAAATATTTAAAACTCTATTTAATGCAATAAATATGCCAATTTCTTATAATAGTTTTGATATTGAAGATAGTAAAAGAAAGTCAATTACAAGTAATTTAAATATTAAATTAAAAGGTTTAATTGTAAGGGATGTAAAAGAAGAAGAATCGCTACTTTTAACTTTTAAGTAGCAATATCTTTTTTATTTAATTCTTGTTGTATTACATCAAAAGAGTTTAGATTTAAAGCAGTTAATTTTCCGCCATAAACACATGATGTATCAATACATAAGTAGTTTTCTTTTCTAACTATATCATCGTCACTTTCATGTCCATATATATTTAGATAATCATACTCTTGCCAGTTTTCTTCCCAATCCCATAACCATTCATCTTCATCTGTAGTTCTATTTACCATCATAGCATGAGATTTCTCTTTGTCATCTCTTCTTTTAAAGTAGGGCATACAAAATGCATGGGTAATAAAAAGCTTATCTATTAAAATATATTGAGGCAGAGTTTTTAGCCAAGTTATATGTGAGTCTAAAACATCCAAATCATCTTTATAACTATTTATAGTCTCAATTCCACCCATATACTTTTTTGTATTCCATCTAACTTTTGCACCATCAATGCACTCTTTTATATGCTCAACTAAATAGTGGTCATGGTTTCCTAAAATACATAAGTGATTATTTGATTTTACGTACTCAATTACCTCTTTTGAGTATAAACCTCTATCACATAAATCACCAAGGAAAATAAGCTTTGAATCTTTCGGAAGTTTTTTTATCAAGTCTAATAGAGTGTAGTAACACCCATGCACATCAGAGATGACATAAGTGTTAGATAGGTCTTGTTTATTTATCATAAATTATCAAGAGCCGTTTCATTAAATCTATAAGTTTTGTGTTGTACTTTGATTAGAATATTTTTTTCTGCTAACTCTTTAAATAGTTTGATAAGAGTAGGTTTAGAAATAGATACTTCATCCATAATATCACTATATGATGCAGTAAATTGATTTTCATTGTCTAAGTTATTGATGATAAACTTTACTATATCAACTTGTTTACTATCTGTAATAGCAGAAATTGTTTTGATTACATTTGTATTTTTTTGAATCTCTTTTTGTTGAACGATTGGTAGTAATACATCATGTAAAGTATTTAATAACTCTTTGATATTAATAGGTTTAACAATATAGTTTTCAACTTTTAATTTAATAGCATCAAGTAGATATTTTGTATCTGTATGAGCAGTTGTTAAAATAGTTGGGATATTGATATTTTTCTCTTTTATATGCTTTAGAAAATCTATACCATTTTCATTTTCAAGTAAAATATCTGAGATAATAATATCAACTTTTTTGTTTAATAAAACATCAAGTGCATCTTTTGATGTTTTAACCGCATAAATATTGTTTACGAAATCTTCTAGTACATCTTTTGTGTGTTTTAAAAGATTCTCATCATCCTCTAAATATAAGATATTAAATTGTTGTAAAATATTTAAATCTTTATTTTGCATTCACAGCCTCTTTTTTATAAATCGGAATTTTTATAGTAAATAATGAACATTTATAGTTTGTATCGTCTTCTTTGATTTTATGAACGATATTTTTATATGAAATAGCACCTTCCATATGTTTTTCTATAATCTGTTTTGACATATAAAGTCCAATACCAGTACCAGCACTTTTATATTTTGTAGTATAGTATGGTTCAAAGATTTTTGGAATAATATCTTCTTTGATTCCCCCACCGTTATCAAGCATATTAACAACAGCTTTGTCTTTATATTTATTTACAATTATTTTTATAATTCTATCATCTTTAGGGCTAGTACTACATAAAGCATCTTTAGAATTAGAAATTATATTTAAAAATACGTGTGAAAGTTCATTATAATATGTATTAAGTTCAATATCTTCTTTGATTTCAAGCTTTACAATGATGTTTTCTTTTTCCAGTAAATATTTAGATAACTCAATTGAATGTTCAAGACAGTTTCTAATTTGGAATTTACTTTTTGCTTTGTCTGGTGAGAAAAAGTTTTTAAAATCATCTAAAGTTGTAGACATATTATCTGCTAAAAGTAGTGCATCATGAACTTTTTCATCTACGAACTGATCAGTTAGTTTTCCCATTAGCATTTTTGTCTGAAAACTTTGAACAATCATAGTAATAGAACCAAGTGGTTGTCTCCATTGGTGAGCGATATTATTTAGCATCTCTCCAAGTGAAGCAAGTCTAGCTTGTTGGAACATAATAATATCTTTCTTCCTATTTTGTGATACCTCTTTTGAAATCTTAATTTCCAAGTAGGCATTTAGTTCTGTTAACTCTTTTGTTTTCTCTTCAACTTTTTGTTCAAGTGAATTATGAAGCTTTTTAAAGTTATTGATTATATAAACCGATAAAACAATAGAGAATAAGAAAACTAATACAATAGAGATAATAGAGAAAAACATAATGATATTAAAAATCTTTTGAGTATTTCTCTTTTCATTTATTGCCAAAGATAAATCATAGTTAATCAAACTTGTAATATAAATAGATATGGCATTTATTTCAAGATTTAAATTTGCATAATCATAATCTATTTTATTTTTAATCATATAGTTTAAATAGTTTTTGATTTTATACATTTTTTTATCAATGTTTTTAATGATATTTTGTTTAAGTATTTTATTTTCATGAAATGTCTCTTCATTTATAAAAAACTTCTTGATTAATGAAATTATATAAAATCTACTTCTTTCATCGCTAGATTCTACTTTATAACTTGACCAGTTCTTATTTATAAGTTGTTGTGCTAAAAGTAAAACATCAGAAGCTTGCTCCAAAGTAATCTCTTCTGTTTCTAAATCCTTTAGCGTATCTTGGATATTTACATTGTAGGTATCTTTTATATGCTCTAGTTTAATTAAACTTTTTGTTCTTTTATCAAATAAAACATCAAAATCTTGCTTGATTGTAAAAGTAGAAACCTGAGATAAGATAACAATACAAATCATACCACCAGCAATAATAAATACTAAAAATGAAGTTTTATACTTAAAGCTTAAGTTATCAAAATAAGCAATAATCTGTTTTAATTTATTTACCATTTTATCTCTTTAAACTTTGAATCATTATATTCAAATAAATAAGTTCTATTTAAAAGTTGAGAGTTGTTATATCTTAGATATAAGCCATGTAGTAAATCATTAGGTGTTGTTCTTAGTGTATGAATTAACTTCTCTCTTGTTACATCACCTTGAATTCTATTAATAGAGTCTACTAAAACTTTAGCTGCTAAAAATGCTTCTAATGAAATAAATCCTAACTCTTCTTTAGGATAATACTTTTTCATAAGTGCTTGATACTCTTGGATTACTGGTATTTTGATATTTGCATAGTTAGGCACAACTTGCGAGAATATTAAATTATCAGTATTTGTACCAATGTTTTTCAACTTCTTGATCATTTCATTTGCATCACCAAAAGAAATATTACAGAATATTGCATCTTTTAGGTTTTCATTTTCTTTAGCCTTTTTAATAAACAAGGCATTTGTCTTATATGCTCCTACCATTATAATAGCTTGAGGTCTTGCATCTTTAATTTCATTAAAGGCATGAGTGATTGATAAAGTATTTCTTTTATAAGAGCCTTCTGCAACTAAAGGAAGTTTTCTTCTTTCAAGGGAAGTAAGAAGTGATACATAACCTTCTTCTCCATAATCATCATTTTGATAGAAAACGGCAATTCTATTTAATCCTTTTTCATCATGTAAATAGCCAACTAGTTTTTCAATCTCTTGGGCATATGAACTTCTGAAATTTATGAAGTTATCTCTTTTTCTATCCCTTAAAAAGGAAGCACCAGTAAATGCTCCAAAAAATGGAATATCTTCATCATACAATATTGGTAAGATATTTTTAACTGTTGGCGTTCCTACAAATCCAAAAAGTGCAAAAACATTGTCATCAAAAATTAACCGATTTACATTGTCAATTGTTAATTCTGGTTCATATTTATCATCATAAACAATAAATTCAATCTGTTTATCATTTAACATATTAGTGTCATTTACAAAATTAAAGTATGAGTTTGCACCAGCTGTTACAGATGAACCCCAAGCTTTAATAATACCAGTCTTAGGAAGCGATGCCCCAATCTTTATTTGCTTGTCCGTAAACACATCATCTTTAAAGTAGAAGTAGAATGATAAGAATAGGAAAATTAGTATAGGTAGTCTTTTAATCATAGTTAATTTTACAAAAAAATCTACAAAAAACTGCTTTATTTCAATGTATTGATTTTAATTATCATAAAAGAAAGTTCTTTAAAGTAACACCTAAAAATAAAAAGGTAAAAACTTTTTTATCATTTAAGTTTCCTTTAAAAATAAGTCTATAGAATTAGGTAAAATATATTTTACCAATAGAGGGCATAGGTTATGCAAGAATTTATATATTACAACCCAAAAGGTCTAGATTTTCCATTAGATGAAGAAATCTTAGTAACTTCTAATATAGATGAAGTTAAGGAAAAAAACTTTTTAGTATCAAACAGTGATGAAATTGATGCTGAAATTAATGCAAATGAAATTGACTTTTATATCAGAAACTCAAAAGATCCATTAGGTGCTCAAATTGAAAATGTTTATAAATTATATGAAGTAGCAGCTAATAAATATGATTATGCTCAAGATTTATCATATACTCAAGATGTTTCAAAAGCTTTATTACTAACAACAAACTCAAAAAAAGATTATGAAGATTTTTTAGCCTGTATTAATCCTGAGGATTTTGAATTATTCTTTGTAAAAGAAGATATTATCAAAGAAATCTCAGGACATATTGGAAACTTATCAGTAGTTGTAGATGATGAGGGGAAAGATGTTACTTTAAATGTTTCTCAAATTGTATGGTTTGATGCAAAAGAAGAAGGAACAAAACAAAGTGGATGTTTTGATCCAAATGAATCTTCAATTCAAGAAGTAGTTGGTACGTTAAAAGCAAATATCAACGAATTTTCTTACAAAAAATTTACAACATATGACAAAACTATCTGTCAATACAACGAAAGAAGAGAAGAAATCTGTTCTAAGTGTGAAGAGGTTTGTCCAAGTGTTGCTATTGTAAAACATGATGAAACTAAAACATTAGAATTCTCACAAATTGATTGTCACGGATGTGGTGGATGTGTATCTGTATGTCCATCTGGTGCAATTGATTATGCTCCAATTCCAAGAGAGTCTATTTTCTCTATGGCAAACTACTATGAGCAAAAACACCCACTAATTATTCCTCAAAAAATGGATATTAAAGATTTAGAGATTGATTTAAAAGAAAATGTTTTACCTTTTGCTATTGAAGGTGAGAAGTTCTTAGATGAATCAACTTTATTAACTTTAGCTCAAATTTCAGGATCTCAATTAGTATTCTATACTGACTTTATCTCAAAAGGTTCTGGTAATGCTATTAGAATGATAAATGATATCTACCAAAAGAAATATGGTAAAGATGCAATCATTGTAGCTATGAATGAAGATGAACTAGAAGATGCTTTAGACAAAGTTTCTTATGTTGAAGAGTCTTCATTTAACTTCAACCAAGCTGGACTTAAAAAAAGAGAAGTGTTCTCACACAGACTATCACAAATTGTAGGAAACGAAGATTTAGGTGAAATCAAAACAGGTGAACATGTACACTACGGATTAGTAAATGTAAATGCTGACAAATGTACTTTATGTTTAGTATGTGTTGGTGCATGTAATGTTGATGCTTTACAAGCAGATGCAAGTGATAACACTTTAAGACTTAATCCTTCTTTATGTACTTCATGTGGATATTGTGAAGTTTCATGTCCAGAAGCTGACTGTTTAACAATTGAAAGAGATGTAATCAAACTTCAACCAATGTGGTTTAAAGAAAATATCTTAGCTCAAGATGAACTATTTGCATGTGTAGAGTGTGGAAAAGAGTTCGCAACTGCAAAATCTGTTAAAAAAATCGCTGATATGATGGCTCCAATTTTTGCAGCTGATCCAGTAAAAGAGAGATCTTTATACTGTTGTGCTGATTGTAAACCAAAAATCATGATGCAAAACTACTATGACCAAAAAACACAAGGAATGGCAAATGCAAGATAATCAAGCAATCAATAAAGCAAGAGCTTTATACTACAACCTATTTGCAAACTTTTTTGTAACTTCAAAAGAGTTAGACAAGTACTTATCATTAGTAAGTTTAATAAATATCTTAAAAGATAGCCCACTTGATGTTGAGTCAGGAAAAGCACTTGAGAGAATCGCAGATAGTTTAGATGCAACTTCAAATGTTAAGTTATTACAAGAGTTTGATGATATTTTCCACTCGCCAATGACTAAAAAAGTAAGACTTACAGCTTCTTATTATGATGAAGGTTTAGAGTCTGGTAAAAAAAGAGTTGAGATGATTAACTTTGTTGCAAAAACAAAGTTAAGAAGAAATGAAAATGATTTTTATGAATATGAAGATTCAGCAGCATTTATTTTCTCATTAATGGCTGAATTAACTCAATTAGTTGCAGAGGGTGAAAAAGAGTATGAAAACACTGTTCACTGTATCTTTGCTCAAATTTTAAATGAGTTTATTGATGAATTAGCAAAAGAGTTATATGAGCATGACCAAGCAGTAATCTATAAAGATTTAATGGTTGTTTTACACTCATTTGTAGAGTTTGAAAGATTGTTCTTAGAAGTTCCAAAACCAACACCAAAAGTGAAAGTTGAAAGAGCAGAGCCTTCTTGTGATGTTGAAGAGATCTCAGAAGAAGAAAAAGAAAGAAGAGCAAGAAACAAAGCCTTAAAAGCTTTAGGTCCTAAAAAAGAGCAAGCACCTAGAGATATGGCGTTTGACGTAGAGGAAGACTTTTAGGAAAAGAGTTTTCTTTCTCTTCGGAGATTTTATAAAGGAAGAGCGTAGCTTCCTTTATAAAGTCTCTTAAGATTAAGGGGCTTATTTTTCTATAAGGAGGTCAGTCATGCAACAAAGCAGAAGAGATTTCGCAAAGAAAACTGCAATTGTTACTGCTGGTGCTGCAGTTGCTGCAGGTACTAGCGTTTTGGCTGCTACTGGTAACTCATCTGTTCAAGATGATTCAAATAATGGTGTTGTAAAGGGTTCTTCAAGAAAGAAAGAAATTCTTTATACAAAATCTGCAGCGTGGGAAGAATTCTACAAAACTGCAAAATAATTCAAAATAGATAGTAGGAGAGACGTATGTCAGCAAATACATATGAAACTCTGAATGCAAAAGTAGGTAGAAGGTCATTTATGAAAATGGCTGCAGTAGCTACTGCATTTGGTGTTACATCGTCTTTTGCTAGCACAAACGCAACAAGAGCTGCGACTGAGGAAGAGATTAAGAATCCATTCCCTGGTTCAAAGATGGTTAAATCTATCTGTACAGCATGTTCAGTTGGTTGTGGTGTTATGGCAGAGGTACAAAATGGTGTTTGGGTAAGACAAGAAGTTGCTCAAGATCACCCAGTATCACTTGGAGGGCACTGTTGTAAAGGTGCCGATATGATTGATATGGTTAGATCGGAAGTAAGACTTAAACACCCAATGGTGAAGAGAGCAGGAAAATGGCAAAGAATTTCTTGGGACGAAGCTTTAGATAATATCGCTAATAAGCTTGAATCTTTAAGAAAAACTGCAGGTCCAGATTCTGCAATGTTTTTAGGATCAGCGAAATTTAATACTGAGCAATCGTATTATTTCAGAAAATTCGCTGCAATGTTTGGAACTAATAATATAGATCACCAAGCTAGAATTTGACATAGCTCAACAGTTGCCGGTGTGGCAAATACATGGGGTTATGGTGCTATGACAAATTCTTTAGGGGATATTCAAAACTCTAAGGCGATCATCATATTCGGTGCGAATCCAGCGGTTAATCACCCAGTAGGATTCCAACATTTCTTAAAAGCAAAAGAAAGAAACAACGCGCAAATTATTGTAGTAGATCCTAGATTTACTAAAACTGCTGCAAAAGCAGATTTATTTGCTCAAATCAGACCAGGAACAGATATTCCATTTATGTATGGAATGTTAAATATTATCTTTGAAAACGGTTGGGAAAACAAAGAATTCATCGATGATAGAGTTTATGGTATGGAAGATATCAGAAAAGAGGCTAAAAACTGGCCAGTAGAAAGAGTTGCTGATGTAACAGGTGTTGATGCTAAGACTATTGTACAAATTACAAAAACTTATGCACAAAACACTCCAGGAACTTTAGTATGGGCTATGGGTTTAACTCAACACAACAATGGTTCTTCTAATACAAGAATTGCTCCAATCGTTCAATTAGCTCTTGGAAACATGGGTGAAGAAGGTGGTGGAACAAACATCTTAAGAGGTCACGATAACGTTCAGGGTGCTACTGATATGTGTTGTTTATCACACACATTACCAGGTTACTATGGATTATCTGACGGTTCTTGGAAATACTTCGCAAAATCATGGGGAGTAGATTACGAGTGGTTAAAAGGTAGATTTAAAGATCCTTCATGGATGAACAAAAAAGGATTCACGCTTGCTAGATGGTGGGCTGGTGTTCTTGGTGGAAATCCAGGTGAAGATGCAATTCACAATGCAGGTACAAACTTAAAAGCATTATTTGTTATGGCTAATGGTGTTACATCAACAGCTCAACAAGCTAAAGTAAAAGAAGCATTAGACAACTTAGAATTAGCAGTATTTGTAGACCCATTTGTAAATGAGGGTGCAATTATTACTGATAAGCAAGATGATGTTTATATTTTACCAGGTGCTACTCAGTTTGAAACTTCTGGTTCTGTTACTGCAACAAACAGATCTGCACAATGGAGAGATAAGATTATCGAGCCAATGTACGAATCTAAACCAGACCAAGAAATTATGTTTGAATTAGCTAAGAGACTAGGATTCTTTGATGAATTAACTGCTGGTATGAAAGTTAAAGAAAACAAAAAAGATTTCAAATGGCCTGAAGATGCGACAGATGAAATTGCAAGAATTATTAAAACTATTGGTTTAACTGGATGGACTGCAGCTAGACTTAAGAAACACCAACAAAACTGGCACATGTTCGATGAAGTATCTATGAGAGGATACGGAGAAATGACTGGTGAGTACTATGGTTTACCATGGCCTTGTTGGACTGAAAGTCACTCAGGATCACCAATTCTGTACAACATCAACAGAAAAGTTTCTGAAGGTGGTATGGGATTCAGAAATAGATTCGGTTTAGAGCATGATGGACAAGATTTATTAGCTGGAAAAGGTTCAGCTCCTAAAGGTTCAGCAAACAAAGATGGTTATCCTGAAATTACAAGAGACAACATTGAGAAGACTCTTGGAATCAAGTTAACTGCTGATGAGAAGAAAAGAATTGGTAAAAACTGGAAAGTTGATACTTCTAACATCATTGCTGAAAAATGTATGGAACAAGGTATGGCACCTTATGGAAATGCTAAAGCAAGAGCTAAAGTATGGACATTTGCTGATCCAATTCCTTTACATAGAGAGCCATTACACTCTCCAAGAACTGATTTAGTTAAAAAATATCCTTCATTTGCGGATAAAAAGAATCACTACAGAGTTGATACGAAGTATGTTTCTGAGCAAATGGCATCTGATTGGGCAAAAGACTTCCCTATTAACTTAGTTACAGGAAGACTTGTAAACATGAATGGTGCGGGTATTGAAAATAGAGCATCTAAATATCTTGCTAAATTAACTCCGGAAATGTTCTGTGACATTCACCCAGACTTAGCAGGTAGATATGGTATTAGAGACGGTTCAATGATGTGGATTCATGCCCCTCAAGGTACTAAGATTAAAGTAAAAGCGAAATATTCATACAGTGTATCTGAAGATAGAGTATTCTTACCATTCCACTTTGCAGGTGTTATGGAAGGTGTAGATTTATCTCACAAATATCCTGATGGAACAAAACCTTATGCGATTGGTGAAAGTGCAAATACAGTAACTAACTACGGTTACGACATTGTTACTCAGATCCCTGAAACAAAAGGTGGTTTATGTAGAATCGAAAGAGCGTAGGGAGAAGCAACATGAGTAGTAATAACGTAGATTTTGCGAGAATGAAGTTTTACTGTGATGAAAACAGATGTATCCATTGTGATGGTTGTTCTGTTGCTTGTGCTGAAGCTCACGAGTTACCAGTAGAGATTTCTAGAAGAAAAGTAATAACAGTTAACGAAGGTAAGCAAGGAGAAGAGTTCTCTCTTTCTGTTGCTTGTATGCACTGTACAGATGCACCTTGTGAACAAGTTTGTCCAGTAGATTGTTTCTACATTAGAGAAGACGGAATTGTTTTACATGATAAAGATAAATGTATCGGTTGTTCTTATTGTTTATATGCTTGTCCATTTGGAGCTCCCCAGTTCCCTAAAGATGGTGCATTTGGAACAAAAGGTGTGATGGATAAATGTACAATGTGTGCTGGTGGACCTGATGAAACTAACTCTGAACATGAGAGAGAGTTATACGGTCAAAACAGAATATCAGAAGGGAAAGTTCCAGTTTGTGCTGCAATGTGTTCTACTAAAGCTTTATTAGTAGGTGATTCTGAATCTATCTCTAACATCTATAGAGAAAGAGTATTATCATTCGGACACGGAGTACAATCAATGCCTTACGGTTGGGATAAAGCGTATGGAAAATAAAAGTTTTCTTAGCGAATATAAAGCCTATTTTATAATAGGCTTCTTATTCGTAATTCTTACTTATTGGTATTTTTGGTTAGCAACAATTGCAGATATTAACTATGTTTATCAGTTTTTAATGCAAATGTTTCAAGGTAATATTTCTGGAAATGTAGTTCCTGTTGAAAGTCTAACAAGACACGAACAAATGGAATCTGCACTTTTTGGTCCAAATTATGATGCAATTGCTCCTGAAGTAGTTAGAGCATTTGAAGAAAGACAACACTTACTGCCAATAGTTTTTACTGTGGAGTTTTTCTTATTCCTAACGATGTTCATCGTTGCTAAAGGAAGAAAGCAAGCGCAAATTACAAGAGCGGATGACAAAGTACAAGTTTACTCTGTATTCCAAAGACTTGTAATTATGTTAAATATTGTAATTATGATTTATTTATTCATCACTGGTTTCTCAATTACATTTGGAAACTGGACAGGTGGAGGTGAACTTGCAAGATTAATGAGAGCAACACACGAAATTGTTGGTCTTGGTTGGATTCCAGTTTGGTTAATCATGACAATCATTGCATTTAAAGATCACAAATATTTCATTAGACCAAGTGTAAAAATTTGGAATAAAATTTTCCTAAGAGGAAAATATAAGCACATGGATAGAATCAACTACTATATGTATGTTGCGTTTGGTTCAAAACTAGTATTAAGTGGATTTATCATTTGGTACATGTTCCCTGATTATACAACACATGCAGAAACGATTCAATTCAAGAGATTTATTCTGTTCATTCACTTTATGGGAAGTGCGATTATTTCGTTCTTTACATTTGAAACAGTTTATTCTTACTTTGTATCTGTAAAAGGATACATTCCTGGAGTTATCACAGGAAAATTACCAGTAGAGTATTTAGAACAGTTAAGACCTGACGTTCTAGATGAAGAAGATTTAAGAAAATAAGATTAGCAAATCTGGTTTCCCTTGGGAAACCGATTCGCTTTTCTTATTTGTTTAATAATATGCAAATAACGCATATTATTTTTTAAAAGATTATTAATGTGCAAGATTTGCATATTAGAAAGAGAAGAAGATATGGACAACGCCAAATATTTAAAAACAGTAGTAATAGACAAACTTATAGAAAATGAAGCAACTGAAATCGAAGATGTGACTATTGATGAGTCACGACTTAATCTGTATTTAAATGGTCAAAAAACTATATCAATGATGTGTATTCCAAAAGACCAAGATGCTCATGCAATTGGTTTTTTAATGAGTGAAAATGTTATCTCATCTGTAGATGATATTGAAGAACTAACAGTAAGTGAAGATGGATTAAGAGTTGATGTTACTGCCAAAATCAACGAAGATTCACTTCAAAACTTATATAAAGAAAAAACACTTACATCTGGTTGTGGTGGTGGAGTAACTGGTACTGCTGATGGAGAGTTACATATTCCATTTAACCAAACTGCATTTAAAGTAAAACCACAAACAATATCTGAAGAAGTTAAGATTTTTTATAGAGAAAGCGAACTTTATAACTTAACTGGGTGTGTTCACAAAGCAATGATTTATTTACTTGACGGAACAACTGTAACAGCTGAAGATATTGGAAGACATAATGCTATTGATAAAGCAATTGGTAAGTGTAAATTACAAGGACTTGATACTACAAAATCAGTTCTATTTGTATCAGGAAGATTAAGTTCTGAAATGGTTACAAAAGCTGTAATGCATAGAATTCCAATAGTTGTTTCAAGAACAGCTCCTACTTATCTTGGTGTTCAAACAGCACATAAACATGGAATTACACTTATTGGATTTGCTAGAGGTAAAAAGATGAATTTATATACGCATCAAGGAAGAATTGATGTCTAGATTAGATGATGTTCAAAAAGAACTGCTAATGACAAATTTAGACGAAGATGGGAAACTATCTTGTCTAAAGGCGTTTAAAGTAGCAAGGTTAATTGGAAAACATCCAAAAGAGATGGCTTCAATAACTAATGAACTAGGAATAAAAATCACAAACTGTGAACTTGGAGTTTTTGGAAAACTAAAATTCAGAGATGCAAATGAAAGAGTTTACAACAAATTAAAAGAAAACTATATGGGTCATTCTAGTTTAGAGTGTAAAGTTTTATGGGATGAAGCCCAAAGATTTACACTAAAAGCAATTGGTTCAACTGTAAAAAACTCTGATATTGAAGTTACACATTGTCAACTTGGATTATTTAGAGAAAAAAGAGGTAATCATGGAAGTTAAAGTAAAAATTTGGATTGAAGATGATTGCGAGAATTTAGTTTTTGGTGGTGGTAAAACTGAGGTTTTAAAACTTATTGATGAAACAGGTTCTATTTCAAAAGCAGCTCAAAGGGTTGGTATGAATTACAAGAAAGCTTGGACTCATATCAAAATCCTTGAAGAGCATATAGAAGATGAGTTAGTACATACTCAAAAAGGAAGAGGTGAACACAGTGGTAGTTCACTAACTCCAAAAGCAAGAGAGATTATTCAAACTTATGAGATTTTGCAAGCAGATATAAAGAAGTTTGCACAAGATAGATTTGAAGAGCTGTTTTTGAAAGATAACAAAGAGATTATAAACGTAAAGGGAGATGAGAAGTGATTAAGCTTAATTCTTTGCAATATAGAAATATGCAAAATATGCATATTGAAGATGAACTTTCACTAAATGTGTTAAGTAATAATGAGAAGTTTTCACAACTTCAAGATGAGTTTTTAAAGAAGTATTCTTTTTCAAAATTAAACACTTTTTCATTTTGTAAAGATGGCTTTTTAGGCCTTTTACTTCAGTTGGATAAAAAAGGAAAAATCGCTATTTCAAAAGGTGAGAGTGAAGCACTTTTTGAAGCAGGAAAAGTATATGAATCTTTAGGATTTGACTTAGTTTGGATTGACTTAGAAAAAGATGGAAAAGTAAATACAAAACAAATCATTGAATCAAATGTAGATTTTGTTTTTGTTTCATCTTATGTAATGGATACATTTGTAAAGACAAACCTTGAAGAGATTAAAGCAAATACAAATGCAAAAATTATCTCAAATGCTAGTGCAGATTTTAGTGTTGTAAGTGATGCTATTTATTTTGATTCTTATAAATTAACTGGATATTCAACATCTGCTGTTTTACTTTTTGATGAAGAGTTATTTGACGAAAAAAGTTTTGGGTTTATTGATTCTATTGCTGTTTATACAGTATGGCAAGCTTTAGCTTCTCAAAGTTTTGAAACTTCTATCAAAGATGATTTCAAAGAAAAATTAGAAGAAGTATTTGGTGAAAATATCTACTTCTTTGTGGATTCAAAAGATACTTTAGATTTTACTCTTCACTTTGCACTTAAAAATATCAAAGCAAGAGAGATGATTAGAACTTTGGGATTAGATGAAATTCATATTACTAATGGTGAAGGTTGTAGTTTAGGTTTATCAAGACCATCAAGAATTGTACAAGCAATGGGTTATGATGAAACAACTAGTAGAAATGCATTATCACTTACTTTTATTGAAAAATTAGACATTGATACTATTGAAAAAGTTACAAAAACTTTTGCCAAAAAATATAGACAAATAAAGGTTTTAAATGAGCAGTAAATTAACATATTTAGATTTTGATGTAGCAGTAGAACGAAGTCTTGAATTAGCGCAAGCTACTATATTAACAGAAGTTATTCCTTTAGGTTTAGCAATTGGTAGAGTTGTAGCACAAGATATCATATGTGTAAAAAACTTACCAGCATTTAATAACTCTGCTATGGATGGCTTTGCAATCAAAGCATGCGATGCAGGGAAAACACTAAACATCAATAAAATCATCTATGCAGGTGATAAAGGTGAGCAAGTAAAAGCATCTTTATGGGACAACGAGTGTTATAAAATCATGACAGGTGCTCAGGTACCTTCTGATGTTGACACTATTATTCCTATTGAGAATTGTTTTGATGTTACAGATAAAACTGTAAAAATCCCTGAAGATGTAAAAGAGGGTGCAAACCTAAGATTAAAAGGTGAGGAGCAAAAAGTAGGAAATGTTCTATTTAATAAAGGTGAGGTTATTACTTCATCTCATATTACACTTTTAGCTTCTCAAGGAATCACAATGATTGAGGTATTTAAAAAAATCTCAATTGCTGTAGTTTCAACTGGAAATGAACTAAAAGAGCCTTGGGAAAGTTCATCTGATGAAGAGATTTACAACTGTAATTCATATGCTTTAGTTTCACTTCTAAGTGAGAGTGGATTTGATGCTACTTATAGTGGTGTTATTCCAGATAGTTTAGAGACTTCAAAAGAGTTTATTTCAAACCTTAAAAACTATGATGTGATTATTACAACTGGTGGTATCTCTATGGGAGATGCTGATTTTGTTGGTCAAGCATTTATTGAAAATGGATTAGAAACTGCGTTCCATGGAGTAAATGTAAAACCTGGACGTCCAATAATGATGGGAAAAATGAATAAATCTGTTGTTATGTGTCTTCCAGGAAATCCATTAACAGCAATGGTAAACATGCACCTATTTGCAGTACCTGTATTAAACAAGATTCAGGGAAGTAGCAAATTTTATCATGACACTACTAAAGCTGTTAATGATGAGCAATTCAAGACAAAACAAGGAAGAGTAAATGTAGTCCTTGGGAATTGCGAAAATGGAGGATTTAAAGTAACTAGAAAGAACAAATATGGTTCAGGAATGATTACTGCACTATATGAGAGCAACTCTATTTTAGTTACTCAAGAGTCTACTTCAAGTATTGAAGAAGACCAAGAGGTGTTTGTTATTAAATTTAATAGCAAATTAGTAAACAAGCAAGCGAATATATTTAATTAATTTTATTTCAAAAGGAAGCGAAAAACATGAAGAAAACATTAGTAACATTAGGATTAAGTGCAGCATTAGTAACTGGATTAAATGCAAAAGATTTAATGATGGCTACAACAACAAGTACTGATAATACTGGTTTATTAGATTACTTAGCACCAAAGTTTGAGCAAGATACTGGAACTACTTTAAAGTGGGTTGCAACTGGTACTGGAAAAGCTTTAAAAATGGGTGGGAATTGTGATGTTGATATTCTATTTGTTCATGCACCAGGAGCTGAAAAGAAATTTGTTGGTACTGGATTTGGTGAGAAAAGAACTCAAGTTATGTACAACGATTTCGTAATTATTGGACCAAAAGCTGATCCAGCTATGGTTGCAGGTATGAAAACAGCAGCTGCTCTTAAAAAAATCAGCCAAAAAGAAGCTAAGTTCTTCTCAAGAGGTGATAACTCTGGTACAAACAAAAAAGAGATTAAGTTATGGAAAGAAGCTATGACTAAAGCTCCTGAAAAAGCATCTTGGTATGTTCAAACTGGTCAAGGTATGTTAAGAACTATTAACATGGCTGCTGAAAAAGGTGGTTATACAATGACTGATAGAGGAACTTGGATCAAGTACCAATCTCAAAAAGCTGATAAAAACAATATGAAAGTTGTAGTTGAAGGTGATAAAACTCTATTCAACCAATACTCTGTTGTATCTATCAACCAAAACAAATGTTCTAATGTTCACCCAGAATTAGCAGCACAGTTTACTTCATGGATTGTTAAACCTGAAACTCAAAAAACTATTGCAGACTTTAGATTATTAGGAAAAGCTTTATTTATTCCTAATGCAAACAACTAAGAAATTTTAAGGTTAGGTTAGTTTAGAGAATGAATCTATTTACAGATGGTTTTAACGAAGCAATTGAACTGTTAATGTCAGGTAACGAGAGTGTTTACTCTGCAATTATCACAACAGTAACAGTATCTTCATGGTCTTTATTAATTAGTTTATTAATAGGACTTCCTTTAGGGTTTGCACTTGGGTATTACAATTTCCCAGGTAAACCAATAGTTCGTACGATTGTTGATACATTTTTGGCATTGCCTACTGTAGTTATTGGGCTTGTTGCTTATACGATGTTATCAAGAGTTGGACCATTTGGTGAGTATGATTTGCTATTTTCTCAAAAGGCGATAATTATAGGTCAGATTGTTTTAGGTCTGCCTATTATTATTGCACTAACTGCAACACAGGTTGAATCAGTTGATAAGAGGCTTTATACGTCTTTGAAAGGTTTGGGAGCGAAACCTTTACAGATTTTAAATGCCACACTTATCGAAGCTAGATTTGGAATCATGACAGCAGCTGTGACTGCTTATGGAAGAATTGTTACTGAGATTGGTATTTCTATGATGGTTGGTGGAAATATCAAATATCACACAAGAACTGTAACAACAGCAATTGCCCTAGAGACTGGAAAGGGTGAGTTTGTAACTGGAATTGCTTTGGGATTAGTTCTTTTTGCAGTAGCACTTATGGTAAATATTGCATTATCAGTACTTAAGAGGAAATGGACACAATGAGTTTATATCAATTAAATAATATCGAACAACACTATGATGGAAGAAGGGTTTTAAGTATTAATAACCTTACTTTAGAAGAGAATCAGATCATTGGATTTTTTGGGCCAAATGGAAGTGGTAAATCTACTTTATTCTCACTGTTATCTTTTGTTGATAAACCTACATATGGAGATATTTCATTTAATGGAATGTGCAATAAAAAGATGGATTTAGAAACTAGACAAAGTGTAGTTATGGTTCCTCAAAACCCTTATCTTCTAAAAAGAACAGTAGCTGAAAATGTTGGTTATGGTTTGAAACTAAGAGGTGAAAACTCAAATATAAAAGAAAAAGTATTGGAAGCTTTGACTTTAGTAGGACTTGATAGTTCTTTTGCAAATAGAAAGTGGTCTCAACTTTCAGGTGGTGAAGCTCAAAGAGTAGCACTAGCAGCAAGGCTAATACTAAAACCAAAGGTTCTAATCTTGGATGAACCAACAACAGGAGTTGATACAAACTCAGCTCAATTAATCAAAGAAGCAATCTTAACAGCAAAACAAAAATACAATACAACTATTTTAATCTCAAGCCATGACCATAACTGGTTGAACCATATTTGTGACAGAAGAGTAGCACTGTTTCAAGGTGAGTTGGTTGAGAGTGGAAGTGTAAATCTTCTTTTTGCTCCGTGGGAAAAAGACAAAGATGGAAATCTTGTAAAAGTATTCATGGATAATCAAAGACTTACTATTCCAAATTCTCTTAGTAAAAAAAGAGATTCTGTAATGATGGTAAACTCTGATCATATCTCTATTTGTAGAGAAAACTGTGAAGATATGCAAAATGAAAATACTCTAATTGGAGTAGTAAACTCACTATCTCAACAACAAAGTGGCGAGGGGCTTCTAATAGAGTTTTCAATAGCAGGAGTAAGCTTCAACTGTAAACTAAGTAGAGAAGAGATGCAAAAACAAGCTCTGTTACCTGGTGATAAGATTCATGTAAATATTGATGTTCATGAGGTTTGCTGGATTTAATCTAAAAAATAAACTTTTATTTAATTTTCATTGCTTTATAATGAAAGTATGAAAAGTTTATTTTTAACTCTAATATTCTCATATTTTTTTATATGTTTGGTATTGTATTTCTTTCAGAGAAAAATGCTATACCATCCAACACCTTACAACTATGTTCCTGATATGAAAGAAATCTCATTTGATGTAAACGATGTGAAATTACAAGGATGGGTTCTAAATGAAGGAAATGAAAAAGCACTTATCTACTACGGTGGAAATGCCGAATCAATCGAACTAAATAAAAACTTTTTTAGAACAATACTATCAAACTATACAGTGTATCTAGTAAACTATAGAGGCTATGGAAATAGTCAAGGAACTCCAAGTGAAAAAACACTAAAAGCAGATGCCTTAGCAATCTATAACAAAATAAACAAAAAACATAAAAACATATCAATAATAGGAAGAAGTTTAGGAAGTGGAATAGCCACATATATAACAAGCAAAAGAGATATAAACAAACTTGTTTTAGTAACTCCATATGATAGTGTAGAAAGTGTAGCCAAAGAGATATATGGCTTTGCTCCAGTATCACTACTACTAAAAGATAAGTTTGATTCTACAAAATATGTAAATGATATAAAAGTTCCAACCTTGATACTCTATACTCAAAATGATGAAGTAATAGCTCCTAAACACACAGAAAAACTAATCTCACTGTTTAAAAAAGAACAATTAATAATAAAAGAAATAGACCACGCTCAACACAACAATATTGAAACTTTTGAGGAGTATGTGTTGAGTGTGGAGGAGTTTTTAGTTTTATGAGTTAATTATGTAATGATAATTATGGTTGCTCATATATTATTACTTTGTATGAATTACTATTTTTTTTCTCATTTAAATCTATTCTTTTTATGAAAAAAATAACAAATAGGAATATAAAAGTTAATATTATTAAGATGAAATATATATTATTTAAAGTGTTCTCTTTATTATTTATAAATTCATATTGAATATTTAATAGCTCAGAATAATTTTTAGTTATACTTTCAGTATTATTACCAACATCTCTAATTAAATGAAAAAATGTTTTATCTGGATTACCTAGCCCATAACTTTCATCGTAGAGTATTGAACCTATAATTTTCACAATTTTTACTTCTTCTACTATTAATTCAGTATTTATTTTCTGAATATTTGTATATTTTTTTTCAATTTCTTTTTTAGCATTAATATAGTTTTTAATAGCTATTTCAATATCATTTGTTTTTTCATCTATATTTTTAATATTCTTATTCAAAATAATTGCACTGTCAAATACTTTTTTAACACTTTTTGCATAGTTATTTATTAAATCAATTTTTTTATCATTATATTTATAAGTAAGATAGGTATTGAGATTATCTGTTATGGGTTTTGTATTTTCAACAATAGTTAATGCTAAATTTGCTAGATTACGGGCATTTCTACTTGTATTTTTCATAATGAAGATATATTCTTTATAAAGATTAATATATTCAAAAGTATCCATTGGTTCAAACTTATCTAAACTTTTAGTTTTTTTATTAAGTTTAGTTATAAGATTTTTTTCTTTTAATGTTTCAATATGATGAAAGATTTCATTCGTATAGTAATTGTATTCTATTTGGTAACTATTTATTTTATTTGGGACTTTTTCAGGGATATAATAATATTTATTTATAATAAAAATTATTATACTAAATGCTACACCTAAAATTGATATATAAGTTCCTTTTTTTTCAAAGTTTGTCATTCTATTCCTTTTTATTTGATCTATTTATATTATATTAATCACGTCACATTTCGCGTCACAAAATTTACAAATTTTGGAAAATAAATAATTTACTATATAATGAATTCAAATTTTAGGAGGGGCAAATGGAAGAACAAATCAAACATTACGAAGATAAATTAAAATATGAGATTGATTCATGGGATTTAAGTATTGCTTTGAAAGAAGGGCAAAATGTTGTTGTGGTTGATGCTAGGTCAAACGATGCTTATGATTATGAGAGAATTCCTACATCTATAAATCTTCCCCATAAAACTATAGACAAATTAAGTACAAAAGATTTAGACCATGAGGCTTTATATGTTACTTACTGTGATGGAATAGGGTGTAATGCTTCTACAAAAGGGGCATTAAATATGGCAAAACTAGGATTTAATGTAAAAGAGCTAATGGGTGGACTTGACTGGTGGATTAGAGATGGTCATGCAACAGAAGGTAAAAACGCTAGAGAAGCTACGGGAGTAGGTTGTTCTTGTTAGAAAAAGGTTCATACTATAGAATATAAGTCAAGTTTCACTAGAATACGAAATAAATTTAAATTCTTGGATAATATATGAACGAAAATATTTACTACTTTCTTTTTGCTTTTGTTGTTTTTATAGCTTTCAAAAAATATTCTCAATACAGAGTATTAAAACTTGTACCTTCACTACTTAGTGAAGGTGGACAGATTGTTGATGTTAGAACAAAAGGGGAGTTTTCTGAGTCTCATAAAGATGGAAGTATCAATATCCCATTAGATGCTTTAAGTGAGAGGATGAACGAACTAGACAATTCAAAACCAATAATCGTATGTTGTGCTAGTGGAAGCAGAAGCTCACTTGCAAAACGTATGCTAATTTCAAAGGGCTTTGAAAATGTACACAATGCAGGTGGGTGGAAAGCTCTTTTGAAAGTTTAGTATTTAAATAAAAGAGATTTTCTCTTTTATTTTGATGAAAGATTCTCTATAGCATTCATATATAGCTTTAGAGGTTCACTAGAATCTTCTATTTTTAATATATTCTTCGAATCACATTGCATCGAAAATGCAAATCCATGTAAATAATCAGCCAATAGACATAAAGCAGAATAAAAATCTTTTTCATTTATACTTAGTGGATTTAAAATACTTTCTAAATGTTTTACAAATATATTTGCAGGGCCTACGGATTCCATTTTTAGCATCACTTCTAAAAGCTCAGGATAATCATCTAGTAGTTTTAGATAGCTTTGACATAACAACTCCAACTCTTTTTTCCATAACTTACTATCTTTATTTGGTACATAGATATTTGTCATTAAAGATATTGTAATTGCTTCTAGTAGGGAGTTTTTATTTGGAAAATAATAATAAATACTCATTGGGTCTATTTCTAACTCTTGTGCAATTTTTCTAATACTTGGAAGTTTTTTCTCTTTTTGAAGTAGTGCTTTTGCACAGTTTAGTATAAGCTCTGCATTTAAAGTTGAGGTTTGTTTTTTTGGTCTTCCTCTTGTTTTTTTAGTCTCTTTCATTTTTACTCTTTTAGTTTTTATGCTATAATTCTACACTGTAGAATATAAGAAATATATTAAAGGTTTTAAAATGAAAAATTATGTTTATATTGCAACTAGTTTAGATGGATATATAGCAGGGAAAAATGATAGCTTAGATTGGTTGCCAAGTCCTGATAGTGACCTAAACTTAGAGTTAGGTTTTGAAGCATTTATGAATAAGGTAGATGCCTTAGTGATGGGTAAAAACACTTTTGAAATGGTAAGAAGTTTTGGAATCTCTTGGCCATATACAAAACCAGTGTTTGTGGTAAGTAACTCTATGAGTAAAACCCCAGAAGGTTATGAAGACAAAATCAAACTACTTAGAGGAAGTTCAAAGGAGATATTAGAAGAGGTTCACTCTTTTGGGTATAGAAACTTATATATTGATGGTGGTGTTACCGTACAGAACTTTTTAAAAGAGGATTTGATAGATGAACTTATTATTACTACTATTCCTGTTTTATTAGGTGAGGGTAAATCGCTGTTTTCAAGTTTAGAAAATAAACTTGATTTTGAGTGTGTAAATGCAAGTGTTGATAAAGGTATAGTTCAAACTCATTATAAAAGAAAAAAGTAAATATAGTATAATATAATTAGTCAAACTAAGGAGACTAAAATGAACATAGAGATTTTTTATTGTACAGCCTGAAACTATTTGCCAAGAGCTTCTAGGGTAGAAGAGGAAATTAGGGAAAGTTTCCCTGCAGCAAATATTAAATTAACACCAAGTTCAGGCGGTGATTTTAGAGTTTTAGTAGATGAAAAAACTATCTACGATAAGAGTGAAACTCAAAGCTTTCCAAAGATTTTTGAGATCACAAATATTATCAAAAGCTTGGACTAATCAAAACAATCAAACCATATTTTAGAAAAGGCAGTTATTGCTTTTTCTAATTCTTCTTCTTTTAATCCACCAAATCCCATCATAATAGCTTGAAAGTTCCCACCACTTCTTGGTTTTGCAGGATATAGATTTATTTTATTTTTTCTTCCAAGTTCAAGTAGTTTTTCATAGTTGAAACTTTTTGTTGCTTGTATTAGTATAGATAGACCTCCACCTTGACTTACTATTTTCATACTATTTGCTAGTTTTTTTTCTAGTAGTTTTTTAAGTAAGTTATGTTTCTTTTTGTTTTGAGTTCTTGTTTTTCTTAGGTGTTTATCCCAATGTCCTTGTTTTATAAACTGTGTTAGTGTTTTTTGTGTTAGTAGACAAACTCCTGAATCATAGTAATAAAACTGCTGTTTATATATATCAAGTAGTTCTTTGGGTAGAACCATATAGCTTATTCTAAGAGCTGGTGAAAGTGCTTTTGAAAAAGTTCCAGTGTAGATAACTCTTTGGTTTTTATCTAATCCTTGAAGTGAGGGGATAGGTCTATTTATATAGCTAAGCTCACTATCGTAGTCATCTTCTATTATGTATGATTTGGTTTTATTTGCCCACTCCAGTAGTTTTAGTCTATTTGATATTGGGATTGCTACACCTGTTGGGTATTGGTGTGAGGGTGTGATATATAGAAGTTTTGCTTTTGTTTCTTCTAACTCTTTTAGATTAATACCTTGTTGGTTCACATTGATTCTATCTATTTTAAAATCATGATTTTCAAATGTTCTTCTTGCTACATGATAACCCGGTTCTTCCATTGCTAAGGTTTTGAGGTTTTTTAAAATCATACATATCAAACTCATAGAAGAGATAAAGCCATTTCCAAGAACTACTTGCGAAGCATTACATTTTACTGCTCTTGATTGGTTGAGGTATGTTGCTATTTGTTCTCTTAGTTCAAACTCTCCTTGTCTGTCTGAGTATTTTCCCATATCTACAGTTTCATCTATGGTTTTGTTAAAGAGTCTTTTCCATAGTTTTATAGGAAAGTTTTCTTTTTCTAAACAAGCAGGATAAAAGTCATATAAGACCTCTTCATCTTTTTTTGAGCCTTTTTCATCACAGTTAAACTCATCACTAAAGTCTATATAGTTATTTTCTACTACAACATAACCACTTTTTGGAACACTATCGATATAACCTTCTGCTACTAGTTGAGAGTAGGCGTTTTCAACTGTATTTTTACTTAGATTATAAGTACTTGCTACTTTTCTAATTGAGGGTAGTTTTTCTTCTACTTGGTAGTTGTCTATGATATCTTTTTTCAAGGCTTCAAAGAGCTGTATATGAAGTGGTGTTTTACTATTTTGGTCTATATGATACATAAACTGTCCCTATATTTTTAAAATTATTTGGCACTTGTGATGAGGTTAGATATTTGATATATTACCAAAAACAAAACAAAAGGGCAAATAAAATGAAAAAGGTTTATGAGATAAAAGACCAAGAACTAATAGATGATATTATTGATAATGCAGAATTTGGAACACTGGCAATATGTAGTGATAACAAACCATATTCTTTACCTTTAAACTATGTGCAAGTAAATGGGGAGATATTTGTACATGGAAAGAAAAAGGGTAAAAAAATAGATATTATGCAAAACAATAGCTATGCTAGTTTTTCAGTAGTTGAGTCTTATTCTGTTTTACCTTCGTACTTTAGTACTGATGATGGTAGAGCAAGTCCAGCTACACATATGTTTAAATCTGTGATTTTAGATGGACATATTGAATTTATAGAAGATTACGAGGTAAAAGCAAATGCTTTAGAGTGTTTGATGAAAAAGTACCAAAAAGAGGGTGGGTATATACCACTAAGTGATGCAATATATGAAAAAATAATAAATGCAACTTGTATATATAAACTAGTGCCAAACGAAATAAGTGCTAAGTTTCATTTGGGACAAGACTACAATGAAACAAGATTCAAAAGAGTTTGTGAGCATTTAGAAAAAAGAGCTACACCTAAGGATTTGAAAACATTAGAGCTTTTAAAACAGTTCCATAAATAAAAAGACTAGAGAGTCTAGTCTTTTTATTTTTCAGCTAAAGCTATTTTAATTCCAAGTGAGATTAAAACTACTCCAACTGTTCTATCGAACCATTTGCCAAAGTTATTGAAAAAGTCTCTAACTTTGCTTTGACTTAGTATTAGTGACAAAAACACAAACCAAGTCATTGTAATTGCAATACAAAACAATCCATAGATTGATTGTACGTAAACTGGTGTATCAATACTTATGATTACAGTAAATAAAGATACGAAAAATAGTGTTGCTTTTGGATTTAGGGCATTACATAAAAAACCTAAAGCAAACGACTTTTTGTTACTTATTTGTTGTACTGTTGAGCTTTCTTGCTCTTCTAGTTTAAAGCCTGATGATTTTAAACTTTTATATCCTAGGTAGATTAAGTAAGCTGCTCCAAGATATTTGATGATGTTAAATAAAATTATAGATTTTGAGATAATAAACCCAATTCCTAAAATCGTATATATAACATGTACAGAAATACCAAGTCCTATACCAATACTAGAATAAATAGATGCTTTTCTTCCATACGTTACACTTTGCTTTAAAACCATAGCAAAATCTGGACCGGGAGATATAACAGCAACAAACATCGCAAGGATTACTACAAATAGTTCATTTAAGTATATTGATAAATCAATCATGTAAAATCCTTTTTGTTAAATATGATGACATTTTAACCAATAAAGAAAAGTTTGTATTGTACCTGATTGCTAAATGAAGAACTTTTGATATTCTCCAGGAGTAATACCCATAAAAGCTTTGAATCTTTTGTAGAAATGACTTTGATCATTAAATCCACAAGAGTATGCTACATCCACTAAAGTATGTCCTGATCTTAGTAAATCTTTTGCTTTTTCTATTCTTTTTTGCATTACATATGCGTGTGGTGAGAAGTAAGTATGCTCTTTAAATAGTCTTAGAAAGTGATACTTTGAAATATCAAGTTCCTTTGAAATATCATCTAAAGTTAGGTTTTGTTGAAGATTATCTTGCATAAACTCTTTTGCTCTTAATATTGCAATATCATGTTTACTAAGATTTTTTTGTTCAACTAAAGTAGTGTTTGTAACTATGATTTTATTTAGAAGTTCTACTAAACTACACTCAAAATCCAATGTTGATAGTTCATTGTTTTCATATGAAGTTGTAAGGTACAAAAACTCATTTGCAAGTTTTTCATCTTCTAAAAGTCCTGATTTAAAGTAGGCTTGAGTAGTTTTGAAATTAGCTTTTAAAATAGCAGATAAAAACTCTGGCTTTAAATATAAAGCAGTTTGTGAGTAGCTACTATTATTATGAGCCCAGTTTGAGTGAGCTGTATCTGGATTGATAGTCATAATAGATGTTTTATTGATAGTTCTAGTAGTTCCATCAACAAAGCCATCAATACATCCTTGTCCTATAACTCCAATAGCATAGTCTTCATGTATATGTTTGTCAAATCCATAATTATTGAAAAAAGCTTTATTTAATATAATGTCATCTTTTTGTGTTGGTTTATAAAAAGTAGACTTATAATCTATTATATTCTTACTCATGGAGTTATTATATCATGCTTTGATTTTGTTTGTATTGTATAAGATTGCTATTTTTGTGAAAGTAGGGAGGAAAGTTTTATAAAAGTGGTAAATAAGAGAGGATAAAACCTCTCTTATTTAAAATTATACTGCAGTTACGTTTACAGCTTGAGGACCTTTTTGTCCTTCTTCAACTTCAAAAGTTACTTTTTGACCATCTGGTAATGAAACTCTACCGTAACCAGTTCTGTTAACTTGTCTAAAGTGTACGAATACATCTTTGCTTCCATCATCTGGTTGAATAAATCCAAAACCTTTTTCGTCATTGAACCATTTTACAGTTCCGTTTTTTAAATCTGCCATGCAAATCCCTTTTTTTGTAAATAAATTAATTCTTGAAAATTAAAGTGGAGTGTTCTTCAGGGTAGTTCTACTGTAGTCATATTCAATAAATCTTACTAAAGATGAAACTCTAAATCACCTTTCAATGTCATTATTTTAGCAAAAAGTTTCTTTAATTACTTAAAAACTTGAATTAATTAAAAAAATAACTATATTATAAATGAAAAAATTTAATAAAAATAATAGAATTTACAGTGTGAAAAAAGGTAAAAAGAATTGAAAAAAATTTCAATAAAAATACATTTTGACACTTTTTTTATACTTTTTCTGTATAAAATACAACTATGAATGAAGATATGAAATTTTTACTAGTGTGTCTAGCACTTTATCCTTGCCTTTGTTTTAGTTATTTTCTTGGACTAGTTCTTTTCTAAAATAACTAAAATAAACGCAGGTATATTTTACCATTGTTAACTTTTTATTAAAGAGGATGTCATTAGACATAAAAAAAGCTAGCCTATTTATAGACTAGCTTTTTAAAAACAGAATAAAACTATTATTCTTTTAATAGTTCTCTATAGAACTCTCTATATTCTGTATTTTTTTCATCCCTTGCTTTCATAGCAGGTCTTGGGTGTTCATTTAATTGACCCGTTAACATATATGGAATAGAGTAACCCCAGTCTAGTTTTTTCTCTAATTCTACAATATGCTCTTCAATGAATTTTAAGATAGGCATTAATTTATATTTTGGGTTTTTTAAGAATCCAATTAATAATTCCATTGGACAATTTCCAGCACCTCTACCTAATCCAGATACTGTTACATCTAAGAAACTTGCACCATATGTCATAGCTTCAATAGTGTTTGCATATGCTAATTGCATATTATTGTGTGCGTGAATACCAATCTTTTTACCAGCAGCTTCTGCAATTTTTAGATATTTTTCTGTTAATTTAACAATTTGCTCTGGATAGAATGAACCAAAACTATCTGCAATATAGATTACATCTACAGGAGTTTTTGCTAATTGCTCTAACACTTCAGTTAACTCATCATCAAAAGATTTTGAAATAGCCATAACATTTACAGTAGTTTCATAACCTTTTGCATGAGCATCTTCGATTAATTCAATTGCAGCTGGTAATTGGTGAATATAAGTTGCAATTCTAATCATATCAACAACTGATTCACTCTTTGGTCTTAACTCTTCTTTTAAAGATCTACCAATATCAGACATTACCGCAATTTTCATGTCTGTATCGTTATCACCAACAATTCTTCTAATATCTTCTTCTTTACAGAAGTTCCATGGTCCGTACTCATCTTCACTCATAATAGTTGGAGATACATTTTTACCAATTTCCATATAGTCTACACCCGCAGCTACACATGCTTCATAGTGAGCTTTTACGAACTCATCTGTAAATTGGTAGTTATTTACTAAACCTCCATCTCTAATAGTACAATCGAAAACTTTTACGTCTTCTCTAACACTTAGTAATGACCCTTTTCTTTCTATCATATATCGTCCCTAATATTTTGATGTCAAAATAATAGCTTAATGAACTTTAAATATTATAATTTTAGAGCTCATTTTTTCGATTTTAAAAAAGATTTGACTGATCTAACGCCCTTAACGCTTTTTGCATGATTGATAGATTTTGTAATCTCATCTCTTTTTCCAACAGTTCCCCATAAGACAACTTGACACTGCATTGTAGATACATGGACATTGGTTGACCAGATGTTTTTATCTCCAATTAGTTTTGTTTTTACTTTTGTGGTAAGTTTGATATCTTTTGTTGTATCACAAGGGTGATTTTTGTTCTCTTTTATAAAATAAGACTTTACAGATTTAACACCTTCCACTTTTTTTGCTGAGTCTAAAAATCTTTGTTTTTGATCTTTATTTTCATACTCTCCAACTAAAAATACATTTCCTTCATAGCTTGTGACACTTAACGCTAATAAATCTTTTGATTTTTTTTGTGTTAGTTTGTTTTGTATTTCTAATTCGATTGAAGTATCTTTTGCAATAGTTTTTACATTTCTTTCATCTACAAATGCAGAGTATATTTTATTAACACATCCTGTGGTAATAAATATTACAGTAAACGAAGTAATAAGAAAAAGAAGCAGTTTTTTCATAATAAATCCTTTTAGGCTTTATAAAGGTTTATCACAAGCACTTTATACAATTATACAACTATTTATAACTAAGTTGTAAGTTTATAATATATAAAATCATAAAAATTAACAAAAAGGTACCAAATGAAATCACATGAGATAGATTACAAGATAATAGGACATGATATTCAAGCTGTAGAAGTGGAACTTGATCCAAGTGAAACAGTAATCGCAGAAGCTGGTGCTATGTGTTGGATGGATGATGGTATTAGCTTTGAAGCCAAAGCTGGAGATGGCTCGGACATGGATGAAGGTTTTTTCTCAAAAGTATTTGGAATGGGTAAGAGAGTTCTTACAGGGGAATCACTATTTATGACTCATTTTACTAATATTGGTGAAGGTAAAAAAAGAGTAACTTTTAATGCTCCATATCCTGGAAGAATTATTCCTATTGATTTAGAAAATGTAAATGGAAAACTAATTTGTCAAAAAGACTCTTTTTTATGTGCTGCAAGGGGAACTAAAATAGATATTGCTTTCTCTAAAAAAATTGGAGCAGGTTTATTTGGTGGAGAAGGATTTATTTTACAATCACTACAAGGTGATGGAAATGCCTTTATTCATGCAGGTGGAACAGTAGTAGAAAAACAGCTAAATGGTGAGAAACTAATAGTTGATACAGGATGTTTAGTAGCTTTTGAAGAGGGTATTAACTATGATATTCAAGCTGCTGGAAATCTAAAATCTATGGTATTTGGTGGAGAGAGTGTATTTTTAGCAACACTTCAAGGTCATGGAAAAGTATATTTACAATCTATGCCATTTTCTAAACTTGCTGATAGAGTACTTCAAAACGCTACAAAAGATGGAATTTCAAAAGTAGCCAATGAGGTTGACTAAGAAGAAGCTTTTGCTTCTTCTTAGCTAATTTTTTTATCTATTAAATCTACAATCATATCTATTTTTTTATCATTAAAAGTAAGTCCAAGGTTTTCTTGTTCTGGTGTAGCAAAGGCTGGTATACCATTTATTTCAAGTACAATATACTCTTCTTTTTCTCTATCGTAAATAATATCAACACCTGCTATTTCAAGTCCTGTTAATTCAGCTGCTTTTTTTGCAAGGTTTATTACTTCATCTTCTGGTTCTCTTAGGAAAATTGAACCACCACTTGTGATGTTTGTTTTCCAATCTCCTTGTTTGGCTTTTCTTCCATAACAAGCGATATATTCACCATTTACTAAGTCAATTCTATAATCAGTATTATCATAGTCTACAAATTTTTCAATATATATTTTTTTTAAATCTAGTTGCGAAAGAAGCTCTTTTAAAATAGAGATCTGTGAGCTACTATCTATTTTTGTTAGTCCAACTCCACCCCATCCATGAAGTGGTTTACAAACCATACTTTCCCATTTATTTAATACACTTTCTAAATGCAGATGATTCTCATGGTGAAAAAATTCATAATCAGCTGTAGGAATCCCATGATTCTTTAGGAAAAATGATGTTTGAAACTTATCTTCTGTCATCATAAATGCATCAAAGTTGTTAATAGTAGGCATTAATTTACTTAATGACTGGTATAAATATATTTGATAAGGGGTTTGTTCTCCTGCATTATAAGAGAAAAACAAATCAATACTTTCTCTTAAATTATAGGTCTTGTGTCCATAAGGATCACATAAAATTGAACCATTGCTAACGATTGCTTTATTTAAGTCAACGCCAGAAATAACATCAATTTCTCGCTCAAGTAATTTCAATCTAAGTTTTTCTTCGATTTCTTTACCACCACAATTTTGATATATCCAAGTACCAACTGTTCTATTACTCATTTTTGGCTCCTAAATTGTGAATTGTGAGTTTAAAATATTAGGAAAAAAATGTGTTTTTTTTGTGGTAAGTTCTGTGGTTATTAAATTATGTTTAATTAATAATTATATAGTATTATGTAAATAATCATAAAAAATAAAGCAATGTCATAGATATTGTAATTTTATAGAATTAAATAATTGTATTAATAGGAAAAAGTAAATGAGAAAAATATTGTTGGGATTGCTTCCTTTTTTTGTATTTGAATTTTCAAATGCTAAACCAATTGTAAACAATAGTATTGTTCACTATAAAATTTATCCAAAAAACAGATATCAATTTGCAGAGCAAATGGATATACATTCTCCTACTAAAAAGTATGGTTTTACTAGATGGAATGTAAAATGGACTTATAAAAATGACAAAAAAGCAAATACATGTAAAATATCAAATCTAAAAGTAAATCTAGACATAAAAACTATACTTCCGAAGATTCCATTTGGACATTGGGTAAAACTAAAAGATAGAAAAGCTTTTGATAGATTTTATAAGGCTTTGGTAAAGCATGAAAGAGGTCATGAAAGAATCGCAAATATAGCAGCACAAGAAGTGGAAAGAAATCTAAAAAATATAAGAGCAAGGGATTGTGCTAAATTAGAAAAGGCTATTGATAAAAAAGCAGAAGCTGTTATTAGGAAATATAGATTAAGAGGCGATACTTACGAAGAAACGTCTAAACATAAAGGTGATGAAACAAGATTATTAAACAAATATTTATAAGAGTTTTATAAAAATAACTATTTTTAAAATTACTCTTAAAAAGTTATTTAACTTATTTGCCTTTTTATGATACTTTTTATGATACTTTTTATATTGAAAAAACTTTGAAGAAGTTTAGAATTATGTTAATATTGTAGTTAGTTGAAATTATTAATTACATTATAATTTTTGTTGTTCTAGAATTTATTAGTTAATGACTAATAAGGAATTAACATGAACTATTTCTTAAAAGCCTTTCTTTTGCTACTTGTATTTTATTCTCAGCTATTTGCACAACAAGAAAATAGTCTTAAAATTTCCATAGCCAATGATATGATTCCTTACTCTTTTTTAAATGAAAACAATGAACCTGAGGGTATTTTGGTCGATTATTGGAAACTTTGGTCAGAAAAAACAAATCAGAAAATAGTTTTTGTGCCTTCAACTTGGGAACAGTCTCTTGAAAATATTAGAAATAAAAATGTTGATATTCACTCAGGATTGTTTATAAATAAACATAGACAAGAGTATGTTGATTTTGTAAAGCCTATTTATAATGCAGTTTCAAGCGTATATATCAATATAAAAGATAGCAATGAAATTAAAAATATCAATGATTTAAATGATAAAACTATAGGTATTATTTCAAATACTTATTATGAAAACTATCTAAAAGAAAACTATCCAAATATAAATATCAAAACTTATACTAGTTATCCAGAATTATTTAATGCAGTGATATATAAAGAGATTGATTCTTTTATGGAAGACTCATTAAATACATGGTTTCAATTAATAAAATATATGAAGTTTAAAAGTGTTACAACTCTTAGTGATTTTAGATTAAACAAGATGTATTATGCTGGAGTTGCAAAGGGTGATTCTAAACTTAAAAAAATAGTATTAGATGGAATGAATAAAATATCTAATAATGAAGTTTTAGAGATTGAAAAAAAATGGATAATAGATGATAATTTAAGATTTTTAAAAAACATACAAAGTTCTCAACTACTAAATTTTAAACAAAGAGCTTGGCTTAGGGAAAATGAAGTTGAACTAGCAGTTACAAAAAAGTGGCAAAGGTTTAGTTTTGAAGAGGATGATGGAGTAATTAGAGGTTTTCATATTGATCTTATAAACCTAATAAATAAGAATCTAAAAACAAATCTAAAAATAAAAGCTTATAACAGTTGGTCTGAAGCTTATAACTCTAGTAAAGCAGGACTTACAGACGGGATAATGGGACTTTCTTGGTCAAAAGATAGAGAGAAATTTTTTAAATATTCACCATTTTATTACTACACCCCTACATATATAGTAACCCATAAAAAAAGCAGTATAAAAAGTCTCGAAAATTTAGAGAATAAAAAGGTTGCAGGTTTTAAAGGTGCGATAACAACAAAGATTTTAAATGACAAAGTTAAAAATGTAAATGTTATTACTTTTGAAAAAGTGGAAGATATTTTAGAGAGTGTTGAAAGTGGTAAAAGCGATGCAGCTTTTATAATAAATGCAAAGAATGTTGATTTAGGTATCTATGGATTGAAAATAGCAGCTACTGTTTTTTCCAAAGAAGGAAGAGTTCATATAGGTGTTCATAAAGACAATGATATGTTATTGCAAATATTAGAGACTGGTTTAAACTCTATATCTTTAAATCAAATGAATCTAATGAAAGATAAATGGTTTAATGATAAAGATAAAAAGACAATATTTACACAAGATGAGGTTCAATATATCAAAAACTCACCACCAATAAAGATTGGGGTAGATGATTGGGCTCCAATTTACTACTTAGATAATAAGGGTGACTTTGTAGGTCTAGCTGGTGATTTCTTTAATCAAATAAGTGAAGTATCTGGATTGAAATTTGAAGTTGTGTCTGGAAGCTGGATGGAGATATTAGAAGGGGTAAAAAATAAAAAAGTAGATGTGTTACCTGCTGTGTTTTATACAAAAGGAAGAAGTGAGTATGGCTTATATACAGATAGTTATTATGATATTAGAACTTTGATTTATGTAAGGGAAAAAGATAATAGTATTAAATCTTTTGCTGATTTAAGCGGTAAAAGACTTGCTCTTTTAAAAGGTGATGCAAGGGAAGAAGATATTAGAAAGAAATTTCCTAAAATCAAGATTGTTGGAACTTCTAGTACAAGAGACTCTATTAGAAAACTTTTAAACAATGAGGTTGATGCAATAGCTATCTTAGATATTATTATAGAACATATATTAAAAAAAGAGCTAATTAGAGGTATAAAAGGTATATATCAAGATGACATAGATGTAAAACCTATACATATTTTTTCAAGAAAAGATGATTTGATTTTAAACTCTATCTTACAAAAATCACTAAATAGTATCTCTAATATGCAAAAGAATAGAATAACTTCTAAATGGCTAAGTAAAGATTTTAATACACAAGTAAACGTAGCTTTTGGTGTGGGTAGAGAACCTTATACTTTGGATAAAGCATATTTAAAAGGTATCGAGTTTGATTTAATAAAAAAGATATTAAGTAAAATTGATATTGAAATAAAAAATGTTAAAAACTATGATTTAAATGAGTTGGATTATGTCTTAGAGAATGATTCTAGTTTTGATATGTCTGTAACAGTAAAAGAAAAAAAAGATCAAAACTATTATTCTGATGACTTTATAAATTTTAATAATGTAGTGGTTTCAAGGGTTGAAGATAACTTACATATTAATACTATTAATGATTTAAAAGACAAAAAGATTATTGCATTTGAAGGGGCTTATAAATATTTAGGGGAGGAGTACTTTAAAATATTTAATCCCAATAATGAACCTGAGAACTATTTTGAAGTAAGACTGCAAGAGTATCAAGTTAGAGATTTTTTAGATAAAAAAGTTGATGTTATTGTCATAGATAAAAATATATTTTTATGGTATTTAAAAAAGCTAAGTTCAGCAGATAAAAGTAGATATAAATTTGATTTTATTTTTCCTAAAAAAAACGCATACAAAATTGCTTTTAGGGATAAAAACCTAAGAAATGCTTTTAATGAAGGTTTAGAACAGATTAAAAAATCAGGAGAATATGAACAGATAATTTATAACTATATAGAAAATGATATTGAAGCAAAAGTAGAAGTAAGTGCTTTAATCTCAACAATACTATCAAAATATATTTTTAAAGATGAAGTTAGGGAGCTTAAAAAAATAGTTGATATTTTAACTTCAGTTCCATATATAAATAAAATAGAAGTCTTTAATAATGAAAATGTACTTTTACTTTCAACATCAAATAAAAAATATACAAATTTATACTCACAAGATTCCTATTTTTTAAACTCAAATATTCCTCAAAAAGTAGGTTATATTAATATCTATTTTGATGAACCAAAACTAACTAAATACTCTGATGAGTCAAATATTATTCCAAGTATTGAGAAGTTTGAAAAAGTTAACTCTTATGCTTATATAAAAGATATCTATAAAAGGTTTGATTATTTAAGTAAGAAACTAGAGTTTACAAAAAAAGAAAAAGAGTTTATTGCAAATCACCCAATTTTAACTTTTTCAGAGAGTGATTGGCCTCCTTTATCAATAATAGATGATATAGAGTTTGCTGGTATTTTAAGTGACTATATGAAAATTATTGAAGAGAAAACTGGTATAGAGTTTAAGTATAAAAAAATAGAGAGATGGTCAGAGGTTTTAAAAGCATTTAAAAATAAAGAGATAGATTTTGTACCAGGGGTTGCTAATACTAAACAAATTTTAGATTTAGGATTAGTTTCTGATAAATTTACTTCTTTTAACTTTGCAGTAGTAACTAATAAAGATGGAACTTTTGTAGAGAACTTATCTGGTTTAGAAGGTAAAATTGTAGCTATTCCTAAAGGTTTTACTTCAAGTATTATTGTAAAAGAGAAGTATCCTTTGATCAAAGTTAGAGATACTACAAGTGTAAAAGAGGCATTAACTTTGGTTTCTCAAGGTAAAGCATATGCTTTTATTGGGCATGAAGCTGTGTCGGCATTTAATATCACAAACTTTTTCCCTGATTTAAAAATAGTAGGTTTAGCAAATGAAAAGTTTGAACATCATATGCTAATTCAAAATGAAGATGAGGTACTTTTATCTATTATCAATAAAGTAATTGCTTCTATTTCTTTAAAACAAAAACAAGATATAAAAAATAAATGGATTAAAACAAAAATAGATACAGCAGTTGATTATTCATTGTTATATAGAACAATTTTATTTTTTACTTTGGCTTTAAGTATTGCTTTAGTGATTTTAAGAAAACTCTCTAATGCTAAAAAACAAACAGAAGAAGCCAACTTACGATTAAATGAGAGTTTAGTAAAACTAGTTAGAACACAAGATGAGTTAACAAAATCAAATACTGAATTAAATACTACAATCAAAAACTTACGAAAAACACAAAATAAATTAATTGAATCAGAAAAAATGGCAAGTTTAGGTGGTTTAGTTGCTGGAGTTGCCCATGAGATTAATACGCCAATTGGTATAGGATTAACAGGTATTACTCACTTATTAGAAATTACAAAAGATATAAAAAGAAACTACGAAGATGAAAATATGTCACAAGAAGAGTTTGAAAAGTATCTTCGTACGGCAGATGAATTATCGGTTTTAATCAACTCAAACTTACATAAAACAGCGTACTTAGTAAAAAGTTTTAAACAAGTAGCTGTGGATCAAACAAGTGAAGAGAAAAGAGAGTTTAATCTTAAAAACTATACAGATGAGATTTTATTGAGTTTGGGAAATATTACTAAAAAAACAAACTTGAAAATTGATGTAACATGTAATGATGATTTAGTTATAAACTCATACCCCGGTGCTTTATCTCAAGTTCTTACAAATCTTATAATCAACTCTATCAAACATGGATTTGAAGAAAAAGAAGAGGGTAGTATCTTGGTATCTTTTGAAAAAGAAGAAAACTCTATCAAACTAATATATAAAGATAGTGGTAGAGGTATTCCGCAAGAAAACCTCGAGAGAATATTTGAACCATTTTTTACTACAAGTAGGGACAAAGGTGGAACAGGACTTGGTTTAAATATTATTTATAATATTGTTACAAACAATTTAAACGGTTCTATTATTTGTAATAGTAGTGAGGGTAATGGAGTTGAGTTTGTGATTATTTTTCCATTATAAAAGTCTTTAGTTTATTAAAATTTCAAAAAAATTCCTTTTTCGCAATATCTGGATTGTTTCTTTTTTTTCATTTGGTTATACTTCAGAAAAAATTAGCAAAGGGGTTTAAAATGAGTTACATTTCAAACGCAAGCTTAGAGCAAGCAGATAAAGAGATTTTTGATATCGTAGAATCAGAATTAGATAGACAAACAACACACTTAGAGATGATTGCAAGTGAGAACTTTACATCACCTGCAGTAATGGAAGCAATGGGATCAGTATTTACAAACAAA